>Ga0180434_10000115_pt1 | contig 113328 bp, 117 predicted proteins | sample SS_ome_7_FD_132453 | JGI IMG/M metagenome (GOLD analysis project Ga0180434, IMG submission 132453) | Hypersaline lake sediment archaeal communities from the Salton Sea, California, USA - SS_1_D_2 metaG | ecosystem: Environmental > Aquatic > Non-marine Saline and Alkaline > Hypersaline >... | reverse complement strand
CTCGGAAAGGAGTCCGCATGGCGCACATCAGCGAACTCGAAGCCTCCCTTCGCCCTCCGGCGATGGAGATGCCCCCGTACCCGCCCAAGGTGATCACGCTTGCGAGCGGGGAGGAGATGGTCGTTCGACAGGTCGCGCGCGAGGAAGTGCCGACGTTGCTGGAGGCGATCTACCCGCTTCTCTGGGTCGAGCGCGACTTCTACGACATCGTTGGCGCGCGCCTGTTCGGCGAACTCCTCGCGTACAAGCGGTACCGGGTCAAGGACGAGTACGTCCTCGCCGGACTGATCGACGGAGTCCTCGCGGGGATGGTCAACGGGCGGCTCGTCGACGGCAAGACGGGGATGAGTTATCACACGCTCACGATCCGTCGCGGGCTGCGGGTCGGCTCGCACCTGTTCGCGGCGAAGATGGAGTACCACATCGAGCACTGCGGCCAGGAGGAGGTCTTGATCGTCGCTGAGAGCCCGATCGGCTTCCGGAGGTGGATGATCGAGTATCCGCTCGAGAAACGGTTCGAAGTTCAGCACGAGCTCGGCGGCGTTCCGTCGTGGGTCCTCCCGAAGGAGACTTACTACAACGCCAAGCCGCGGCTTGCTGCGGGACGGCGCCCCGTTCCGGACGAGCTGATGAAAGCGGCGGAGACGATCGCGCTTCCGGCCGAAGAGACTGTCGTCCGGCAGGTCGCCGGCGAGAAGGAGGAGAGCGAATGAAACCCGTCTACATCGCCGGCGCCGGCATGACCAAGTTCGGCCGGGCGGAGTGGTCGCTCATCCGGCTCGCCAGCGAAGCGTCCCTCGCCGCACTTCACCATGCGAACCTCGGCGAGATCCCGGTCGACGGGGTCGTCGTCGCCAACATGGGCGCGGCGCGCGTCAACAAACAGACGGCCCTCGGCAGTGCGCTCGTCGATCAGCTCGCCCTCTGCCCGGCAACTGCCGAAGCGGTCGAAAACGGCCCGGCGTCCGGCGCGTCGGCATTCAAGGTCGGCTGTCAGGCGATCGCATCGGGGATGGCCGACGTCGTCCTCGTCACCGGCGTCGAGCGGATGCGGACCGTCAACGGCCTCGAAGGAACCGACTTCGTCGCCAGCCTGTCGCACCCGGAGGCGGAGTACATCTACGGGGTGACCCTCCCGTCGCTCGCCGGGATGTTCGCCCGCCTCGTGATGGACCGGTTCGGCGTCGAACGGAAGCACCTGGCGATGGTGGCGATCAAGAACCACGACAACGCGACGAAGAACCCGTACGCGCACATCCAGCAGACGGTCACGATGGAGGGAATCCTGACGGCGCCTGAGGCGATCGTCAACAACCCGCCGATCGCTGAGCCGCTGCACATGTTCGACTGCTGCCCGGTCAGCGACGGGGCCGCATCGGTCGTCCTCGTCTCCGAGGACGTCGCGGGGAACCTCGGAGGTTCGAAGGTGCGCGTCGCCGGGATCGGTCAGGCGACCGACACGCACGCGGTGCACGACCGGGAGGATCCGACCGACCTCAAGGCGGTGCGCCTTGCGAGCGAGCGCGCGTTTGCGATGGCCGGCCTCGCGCCGAGTGACGTCGACGTCGCCGAGCTGCACGACGCGTTCACCATCCTCGAGATCGTCGAGAGCGAGGCGGCCGGCTTCTTCCCGCGCGGAGAGGGCCATCTGGCGCTCGAGCGTGGCGAGACGGCGCTCGGCGGGGCGCTGCCGATCAACCCGTCCGGCGGTCTGAAAGCGAAGGGGCACCCCGTCGGCGCGACCGGCGTGGCGCACCTCGTCGAACTCACCTGGCAGTTGCGCGGTGAGGCGGAGGGCCGCCAGATCGACGGCGCCGAGGTCGGCTACGCCTGCAACTTCGGGGGATTCGGGAACAATGTCGTGGCGACCGTGCTTCGGAGGGAGGCGGAATGAGCGATCGTGTGACGGGCGGGAAGTGCGCGGCCTGCGGCACGGTGAACTATCCCCGGCGGCTCGTCTGCTCGAACTGCGGCGGCGAGACGTTCGAGTCGGTCGAGATCGGTGGGCAGGGCAAGGTGCTGACCTACACCGACGTCTACGCGCTGGCGATCGACTACGAAACGCGCTACCTGCGTCTGGCGATCGTCGAGCTCGACGACGGGGTCCGCGTGACCGGCCAGCTCCTCGACGACGATCCGACGCTCGGCAAGCGGGTGAAGACGACGATCGGCGTCGTCCGCGAGCCGGGCGAGAAGAAGATCCTCGGACTTCAGTTCGTCCCGGCCTGACGTCGGCCGGGACCGGGGGCGGCGGACCCTCGACGGGCTTCCCGCGTGATCGGACGGACGCGGTCCGATAGAATCGATCGCGTCATTCGACCGCGGGAAGAGGGGGTCCGGGTGCAGCTCGCCGAGTGGGTTCGTCGTGAAGGAATCGTGCTCTCCGAGGAGTTCCTCCGCGTCGACGGGTTCCTCAACCACCGCATCGCGCCGGCGTTCATTGAACAGGCGGGCGGCGAGATCGGCGGGCGATTCGCACCGGAGAACGTCACGCTCGTTCTCACCGCCGAAGCGGCCGGGAACGTCATCGCCTACGAGATTGCGCGGCGTCTCGACGCCCGGGCCGTCTACGCCAAGAAGGGGCGCGCGGCGACGATGTCCCGTCCTGTCGTACGGTCTCTGTGCTCGCCGACCAAGGGCACGACGACCGAGATCGCTGTTTCGCAGGACTACTTGACGTCCGACGAGCGCGTTCTGATCGTCGACGATTTCCTCTTCCGAGGGACGACGAGCGGTGCGCTTGCGGAGATGGCGATCGAGTCAGGTGCGACCCTCGTCGGGTTCGCGTTCATCGTCGAGAAAGGGTTCGCCGGAGGTCGCGAGGCGCTGTCGCGATTCGGTGTTCCGATTGAGAGCCTTCTCTGCGTGACGCGGATGGACCCCGCGACCGGCGCGATCGAGTTCGCTCACGAGGTGTCCGCCGTTCGCGCGGAAGCCGGCGACCGGTGAGCGTCGTCGTCCTCGACTTCGGCTCTCAGTACACGCGTCTGATCGCCCGTCGCCTCCGCGAATCGAACGTCTTCTCGGTCGTCCTGCCGGGAACGGCATCGGTCGACCGGATCCGAGCCGCCGACCCGGCGGCCCTCGTCTTCTCCGGGAGTCCTCAGTCGGCCTGTCGACCGGATGCGACCCGCCCGGACGAGCGCGTCTACGACCTTGGCCTCCCGATTCTCGGGATCTGCTACGGCTTTCACCTCCTCGTGCAGCGGTTCGGGGGGCGCGTTGCGGCGACGACGACGCACGAGTACGGACGGGCGAATCTCGTCCGGCTCGACGGCCCGCTCCTCGACGGGATCGAGCCGGGCGCGAACGTCTGGATGAGCCACGCCGATTCGGTTGAGCGACTCCCCGAGGACTGGACGTCGATCGCCTCATCGGATGCGAACCCGAACGCCGCCGCTACGTCGGCGGACGGTCGCCACGTCGGGGTGCAGTTCCATCCGGAGGTCGCCCACACGCCGATCGGAACGCAGTTCCTCGAGCGATTCCTCGACCGTGCCGGCGTCCGGCGCGATTGGACGCCGGACGCGATCCGCGATCGCATTACGACGGAGACGGTCGACCGCGTCGGCGGCGATCGGGTGCTGCTCGCCGTCTCCGGCGGTGTCGACTCGAGCGCGCTGGCCCTCCTCCTCGCGCGGGCGGGGATCGACCACCTCGCCGTCTTCGTCGATCACGGTCTCCTGCGGGAGGGCGAGCGAGACGAGGTCGAGCACGCGCTCGGGGGCCTCGGCGTCTGCCTGCACGTCGTCGACGCGAAGGACCGATTCCTGGCAGCGCTGCGCGGGGTTGACGATCCTGAAGCGAAGCGCCGCACGATCGGTCGCGAGTTCATCCGCGTGTTCGAGGAGGTGGCGGCGAGTCGTGGCCCGTTCCGGTTCCTCGCGCAGGGAACCCTCTACCCCGACGTGATCGAGTCGGCCGGGGGCGAAGGCGCGGCGAACATCAAGAGCCACCACAACGTCGGCGGCCTTCCGGAGCGGCTCGGGTTCGAGCTGCTCGAGCCGTTTCGCCTGTTGTTCAAGGACGAGGTCCGCGAGCTCGCGTCGCTCCTCGGGTTGCCCGACGCAATTCGATTGCGGCACCCGTTCCCCGGGCCTGGCCTGGCGATTCGCGTCCTCGGAGAGGCAACGGAGGCGAAGGTCGCGCTGGCCCGACGGGCTGATCGAGTCTTCGTCGAGGAGTTGCGCGCCAGCGGATGGTACGAGCGTGTCTGGCAGACACTCGCGGTGCTGATCCCGGTTCGAACGGTCGGTGTGGCCGGCGACGAGCGCCGATACGGATTCGTCGTCGCTCTGCGCGCGGTGACGAGCACCGACGGGATGACGGCGGACTGGGCGCGGTTGCCGGCGGACCTGCTCGATCGCGTCTCCGCGCGGATCACGCGGGAAGTGCCCGAAATCGGCCGCGTCGTCTACGATACGACGAGCAAGCCGCCGGCGACGATCGAGTGGGAGTAGACGTTCCGAGTCCCCGCTTCTCCGAACTCTCGATGGCGGGTTGGATCTCGCCGCGGTTCCTGATACGATGCCCGTTCGGCTTCTCCGTGAACAGAATCGAAACCCCTTGGGAGTTGAGAACGTGGACTACGATGTCGTGATCGTCGGCGCCGGCTCGGCCGGGCTGTTCGCCGCGCTGCGGTTGTCGGAAGCCGACCTGCGTGTCCTGGTGATCGATCGTGGATTGGCGCCGAAGGAGCGCGAGTCGATCACCTACGGCGTCGGCGGGGCAGGCACCTTCTCCGACGGAAAGCTGAATCTCACGACGAAGATCGGTGGGGATCCGTCGGCGATCGGGTGCAGCGAGGCGGATCTCCTTCGCCTGATCGAGGACGTGGACGAGACGTTCACCCGCTGCGGAGCGCCGGAGCTCTACTCGGGCGAGGACTCGACGGCGCTCGCGCACCTGTACCAGACCGCGGCGCAAGCGGGGATCGAGTTCATCGCCGGTCGACAGCGTCACATCGGGACGAGTCGGATCCGCGAGGTGATCGACGCGCTCTACCACGATCTCCTCGCTCGCGGGATCGAGTTCCGCCTCGATGCCCGCGTCGAGGGCATCGAGAGGGAGGCGGACGGGTTCACCGTCGACGTCGGCTCGGAGCGGATCGCGGCGCGGTTCGTGATCGCCGCACCGGGTCGGAGCGGCGCGTACTGGCTGCGCGAAGTTGCGCGCTCGCTCGACGTCGGTCCGGAGTTCGGACCGCTCGACGTCGGCGTCCGGCTGGAGTTCCCGGCCGAGCTGTACGAGTACGTCGAGCAGGTGATGTACGACGCCAAGCTCCGCGTGCGCACGTCGACCTACGACGACATGGTCCGCACCTTCTGCACCAACCCGCGTGGGTTCGTCGTGCGCGAGGATCATGACGACTTCGTGCTGGTCAACGGACACGCCGAGAACGAGCGGAAGTCGTCGAACACGAACTTCGCACTGCTCGTCCACGTTGAGCTGACCGACCCGGTTGAGGACACGACCCAGTACGGGCGCGCGATCGCCGAGCTGGCGTCGACGATTGGAGGAGGCCGGCCGATTCTGCAGCGGCTGAAGGATCTCGAGCAGGGGCGGCGGTCGACGGCAGAGCGGATCCGCCGCGTCCGCATTGCACCGACGCTCAAGGAGTTCACGCCGGGCGACGTCTCGATGGCCCTGCCACAGAGGATCGTTGTCGACATCCTCGAGGCGATCGAGCGCCTCGACCGGATCCTCCCGGGGCTCGCCTCGGACGGAACCCTGATCTACGCACCGGAGATCAAGTTCTACGACACGCGCTATCGCCTTTCCGAGGGGATGCAGACCGGCCTTCCCGGGCTGTACGTTGCCGGAGACGCGTCCGGACACTCGCGGGGGATCGTCTTTGCTGCGGTCACCGGGATCCTGGCGGCGGAGCACATCGTCGGCCGGGCGACGTAGCGGGTCGGCCTCTTAGCGGGGCGTCCAGGAGGGGCTCCCCCGAACACACCGTGTCCGGGGGAGCGGTGTCCGTCAGTTGACGGACTGCGCGTGGGTGAGTTCCTCCGCGGCGATCGGAGTCCATGCGTCTTCCGCGGGGAAGACGAGGGTGCCGCCGTCGGAGAGCTTCTGATCGATGTCGATGAGGAGCGGATCGTCTCGACCGTAGGCGAGCACGCGGCCTGCGGCCCGCAGAACGCGTCGGCGGACCTCACGGTAGACCGCGGGGGCCTCGGCCTTCAGGGCTTCGATGAAGTCCTCGAACCCGGCGTCGTTCGGGAGAAGGACGCGCCCCTCGAGCCGCTCTGAAGTCGGCGCGCCCGACGCGTGAACGACGACACGGATCTCCTTCTCCTGTGGGGCACTCACGTCCTTTCGTGAGGCACTCACGGCGACTCCTCGCGTCGTTCGACGCTGACCAGGCTCGCACCCGAAACGGCGTCGACGTCTCGAAGGTCTCCGTACGAACGGCGATCCCGGAACTGGAGGGCGAAGACGCACGCGGCCCCGATCGCGGTGGCAACCGCGGCGCGGCGGTGGAGGCCGAACGGCCACGGCATGCGCGCGTTTCCGGCGCGGTGTTCGGCTTGGCTGCTCGTTCGGTAGGTCGTCTCAAACATGACTTCCTCCTGTCTTCCCCCGTCAAGGGGAACGGTTCGTTCGCCGCGCACGCGTGATGCCGCGTGCGCGCTCGGCCGATTCCGCAGGCCTGAGCCTGCGTCGTTGTGCTCGGTTGGAGTCGAGTTGACCCCGTCCAGCCGGGACGCGTCGGCCGAAGCCGAGGCGTCCCTGACGCTGGCGGAGCCAAGGAGGTGCTGCTGTGGCGAGGAGGGTACAGGCCACATCTCGTTCATGAGGGCGCGGGAACCGCTTGAGCCGACCGCGCCGAGCTCGGCGGTCGCCTGGGCGCGTCTCCGTGGGGAGAGATCACGTCGGCTCGTCGCGCTCATCGACAGTCTGCGGTCCTCGATCGTCGTTCGCATGTCCTTCGCCCTTTCGTTTGCTCTCGCTGCTGCTCGCGGTCGGCAATCAACGAAAAACGCAGGCCGTAGCCTGCGTCTTCGTCGGGTCGTCTGTGCTGTGGGTTGGTTCGGTTAGCTCAGCACAGCCCGCCCGACGTACGTACGAATAACGTGAAGCGGGAAGAGGACGCGCATTTCCCGATCTCTGGCGCACCACTTCTCGCTTCTCATGGTCCGAGCATTATAGGGCGGCGGCGGTCGCTGTCAAGGGCACCGCGTCTCACGGGCTCGATCCACGGGACGGCGGCGTGGCCACTCCTCGGCGAGGATTGCGTAGACGTACTCGTCGGTCCAGCCGTCGTCGTGGTGGCAGTTCCTGACGAAGTGAGCCTCGCGGCGCATGCCGAGGCGTTCCATCAGACGCCAGGAGCGCACGTTGTCCGCCGACGTCCTCGCGTGGATCCGGTGAAACGCCGCGTCTGCGAACAGGTAGTCGAGCAGAGCGCTCGCGGCCTCGGTCATGTAGCCGTTGCCCTCGAACGCCTCCCCGACGAACCAGCCGACCATTCCCAGCCGCGCGTCGCCCAGCGTCGTCACGTTGAACCCGGTGTTCCCGACGACCCGCCCGAGCGCCTTGGCCTCGACGACGAGGCTGAGCCACGAGGTTGCTTCGTCGACGGGCATTGTTGCCATCGGGGTCCACCACGTGCGAACGCCCGATTCGCTGAGCTCCCAGTTGACGTTTCGGCGGCGGTGTTCGTCGGCGGGACCGTGCGTCGAGTAGTCGACGATATGGGGAATGTCCCGTTCCTCGAATCGTCGGACGATGACGCGGGGTGTCTCCAAGTAGGGTCTGTGCTGGGTCATGCGGAGATCGTACGTCCTTGCCCGTAGGTGCGCACTCCGGTGAGGCCGAATCCGGCTTGAAACCCGACGAGCATCGCGCGTCCGGACGAGGTGCCGAGGCGGGCGAAGCAGTCGACGGCTCGCATCGCCGCGACGGCGTCGGCGCGGCGTGCGGCGGAGGCGAGATCGACGAGGGGCTCGGGGAACGCGCCGTCGATCGCCGCGCGGATCGCTTGCGCAGAGCCGATCGGGGTGCGCTGTGGGAGGTCCACGGCGGCGAGGTGCCGATGGAGATCCTGGGCGCGCGCGCGGCCGACCGGACTCGCGGCGAGACCGGCGAGGATTCCGACGAGGACGTCGTCGCCCGCCGGGGTCGAGCCGGGGCCGAGGCCGACGAGGCCCAGCAGGCGCTCCGGACGGGCGTCCGCTCCCCAGCCGTCAAGTCTCGTCGCGATCTCGGAGGACACGGGTTCAGTCTCGCCGGGAGGCGACGAGAGGAACGGGAGGCGTGCGCGGGCTCGGCGCGCTTCGAGCTGCGAGAATCGCTCGATGCGCAGATCGGCGATGACGGCCTCGGCGAGGTCGATCGCGAGGCGGCCTCCGAGATGGATCCGATCCGAGATCGCGGAGGCGGAGTCGCCGACGGTGATGCGCTCACCGAGGTTGGGCTCGACGGCGACGCCCCACGGGTGGAAGGCGACGGTGCCGGTCTGAAGAACGACGAGCGCGCGGGTGGCGGCGCGTTCGAGAAGCAGGTTCGCGCCGCCCCTGAATCGCGACACGGCGCGGCCGGCGGACGGTCCACGATCCAAGAACGCCCTCGCGCACCGACCGATCCTTGCGGCGACGAGACGGGGTGTCATTTGAGGGGCGTCGGGGGTCGGCCTGTCCGACATCATCCGGGCGCTTCGCGGGGGCGGTCGCGCTCGGTACGCCAGCGCTCGACCGTCAGCCGATCGCGTTCCCGAGCCTCTGCTACGCGCAGGCGCATCGCGGCGAGCGGATCGCCGGGCTCCGGCCGGAACAGGTCCGACGACGTCTCCGGGACCAACGAGTCGAGGCTCAGGAGCTGCTTCATCCGAAGCGCGTCGACCACGCTCGCCCCCATCCGGCAGTTGTTGGTGAACACGAACGCGACGTCAGCACGGTCGCGCGCCTCCTCGATTCGGTCGGTCCAGCTTCTGAGGGCGTCATCGTCGTACGAGTAGTCGTAGCGGTGGCTCGGCGTCGGGTGGTTCCACCACATCTCGGCGTTTCGCCCGTGCAGGCGGTAGTAGGCGATCGGAGAGGTGACGACGTTCGACGGTTTCGGAAGCTTCGACAAACGGGGAAGGTCGACGTTGACGAAGCCGAGCCCGAGTGCGCGGAGGTGATCGAACAGCTCCTCTCGGTACCAGTCCTCGTGACGGAACTCGACGTTGATCGGGGTCCCGGTTCCGCCGAGGGCTCGTGCCAGTCGCTCGAGGTGGTCGACCGCCGCCGCAGTCGGCCGGAACGCGTACGGGAACTGCGCGAGGAGCCCACCGAGGCGCCCCGCGGTCTGCAGGGGTTCGATCCCGGCGAGGAACGGCTCGATCGCCCCGTCGAACTCGCGACGGCGATGCGTCATCTCCTTCGGCGTCTTGACGACGAACGTGAACCCGTCGGGGACCTTGCGGAGCATCCCCTCGAACAGCTCCCGCCCGGGAATGCGGTAGAACGACGTGTTCACCTCGACGCAATCGAACATCCGTGCGTAGTAGGCGAGGAACTCGCGCGACGGGAGGCCCTTCGGGTAGACGGGGCCCACCCAGTCGCGGAAGTGGTATCCGGAGGTTCCCACACGCACGTCGGCAGCCATCGGGCGATGATACGGGGAGTGACGGGACGGTCGCGAACCCGGTCTCGGCTAGCGCGTCCAGAGGACGAACATCAGCCCCTCGGCGCCGTAGACGACGAGTTGATAGAACGTGAACAGAGCCCAGGCGCCGCGTGGTGAGTCCTCGAACGTTCCGACCGTCAGCGTCGCCGTTGCGCCGAGTCCGAGCCAGACGGCGGCCCCGATCACGATCCCCTGCCACCAGATGGTGATTCCGAGCCCGGCGATGAGCGCCGCCAGAACGTAGGCGGCGACCAGCCCAGCGAGAAACGGGAGGACGTACATCGTCGCGCTCTGGATCGTGCTCGGAACGGGCCGGATACTTGGGGCGCCGGATCCCGGCGGCGTTCGGTGCCGGCTGTTCGAGCGAGATCCCCGCAGCACTTCACGACGGAGGACGGGAGGTGGGATGACGGCAACGGGTGGTCCGAATCGGCCGACGGGCATGGTCGGGTTCGTCTTCGTCTGGGCAGGCCAGATCCTGTCCGTGTTGGCATCGAGCGCGACCAGTTTCGCGCTGACAATCTGGGCGTACCAAACCTACGGGAGCGCGACGGCGCTCGGCGTCGTCAGCACGGCGTTCATCATCCCGTTCCTCCTCCTTTCGCCGATCGCCGGGGTCCTCGTCGACCGGCACAGCCGGAAGCTGATGATGATGGTGAGCGACTTCGTCGCCGTCATTGCCACCGTCGGGATCCTGGCGGTCCACGGGCTCGGATCGCTCCAGATGTGGCACCTCTACGCCGCGGCGGCGATCACCGGGCTCGGGACCACGTTCCAGTGGCCGGCGTACTCGGCGGCGATCACGACGATGCTCCCGAAGAAGCACTACAGCCGCGCCAACGGGATGATGGCCCTCGTCGAGTCCGGCCCCGCCGTCTTCGCCCCGATCCTCGCTGGCGCCCTGTACCCGATTCTCGGACTCACCGGGATCCTCGTCCTCGACGTGTGCACGTTCTTCGTCGCGATCGGTGCACTGCTTCTGGTTCACATCCCGCCGCCGCCGCGGACGGTCGAGGGGGAGGCGGCGAAGGGCGGGATGCTCCGCGAGGCGGTCTACGGCTTCCGCTACATCTTCGAGCGGAAGAGCCTGCTGCACCTGTTGCTGTTCTTCCTCGCCCTCAACTTCGTCATCGGTCTCGCGTTCAACGTGTTCGATCCGTACATCCTCGAGCGGACGGGGAGCAACAGCGCGCACCTCGGCTACGTCCGTTCTGCCGCCGCGATCGGCGGCGTTGCCGGCGGACTCCTCGTCAGCCTCTGGGGCGGCTTCCGTCGCCGGATGAAGACGATCTTCCTCGGCGAGGCGCTCACCGGATGTACGGCGCTCGTCTTCTTCGGCCTCGCGCGCAGCCTCCCGTTCTGGATCGTCGCGGCGGGCCTCGGCGCACTCACTGGGCCGGTCGTCAACGGCGCGAGTCAGGCGATCTGGCAGGCGAAGGTGGCGCCCGATCTGCAGGGCCGCGTCTTCTCGGCGCGCCGTATGATCGCGTTCGCGATCGGACCGATCACCCCGGTGATCGCCGGAGCGCTCGCCGATTACGTCACCGAGCCCGCGATGACCTCGCCGACGTGGCTGTCACGGACGTTCGGTTGGCTGGTCGGGACGTCGCCCGGATCGGGGATGGCGCTGCAGTACGTTCTCGCCGGCGTCCTCTACGTGGCGATCGTTGTCAGCGTGTTCCTGTTTGTCCCGTCGATCCGCAATCTCGAAGACCGCCTCCCCGACCACGACGAGATGGCGACGGTCGACGCGGACGCGTCGAGCTAGGCGAAGCGAGGCATCGAGCGAAGTCTGACGTGTCGAGGGCCCGCGCGCGACCTGGCCGTCCCGGCCGGGAATACTGCGAAAAAGCGCGGTTCTAGGGATTACAGATTCTTTCACTTGCGCGCTCGCATGATGGAATGTATAGTTGTCATACCCGAAACGGCAAACCTGGCGAAAGCCAGCGACGCAAAGTCACGGGCCTACGGGAGGAATCCTACGGTCGCCGAACTGCCGAAGATCGTCCCGCGATGCGGTGCGAGACCCAGGTAGTCCGCTGGATTCCCCACCACCCAAGGAGGCTCGTCGACCTTCGTGCGATCGCACCTGCCGTTTCGGGAGAACGACCGCTCTCTCCGGTGAGTGCGGTGGGGGTACGAGGGCAAGAGATCGCAGCCTCCTTGCGACTCAGCCACATGCGCCACGGGGCGGGGGAAGCTTCGGCGGCTTCCCTGACCCGTGGTGTGATTGAGACGGTCGAACTCACCCGCCGGAACTAGAACCCGAGATGCCGGTAGTGTGCCTCAAGGTACTCGGTGATCGCTGTCGGATCGGAGCCGGCCTGCTCGATCACGGCGGAGACCCGAAGCGGCTCCGCGAAGACGACGCGAATCGGTCGCCGGTACTCCCAGCGTCCGAGGGCGCGCAGGATCGGGTTGGGCGAGAGGATGTGGAAGACCCCTGTGATCGACGCCCAGATCCGGTACGGCACGAGCAAAGCGTCGACGTTCGAGTCGCCCTCCTGCGCGAGATGAGCAACGAGGCTGCCGATGCCCGATCGCCACTTCGCTCGGGGATTGCGTGCGTCGGGGGCGATGAGAAGAGCTCCCCCCCTTCGGACGTGTTCCGCCGCGTTGCGCAGCGACGCGCGGTTGTGCTCTCGGGCGACATTCAGCGACACCGGCTGGCTCAGCCTGGCGGTCAGCCACGCGCCGAGACGGAGCAGGATCCCTCTTCTCGCTGCCCTGCGCAGCGTTGGCGTCGGCAGGTGGACGGTGTAGGTGAGTGCGGCGACGTTTGGTCCGAGGCGGGCGACGTAGGTCGCACCGAGCATCTTCATGTCCGGCCGGTCGAGGGCCGCGGCGATGAGGAACGGTGTCAGGATCGAACCGTGCTTGCCGAAGACGACGACCGGTCTCGTTCGGACTTCACGCTCCGCATCTGTGGGAAACGTCGCCGCCCACGAGGTTGGGAGCATGGCGAGTAGCTCCCTGGATGCGTCGGCGACGCCGAGCGCACCGACTCGACGGTCGACACCCTCGAACAGGTGGAGGAGAGCCGTGATCGGGTAGATGAGGTCGACCAGCTTGCAGAACCAACGGTACGAGCAGCTGTCTCTCACGGCCGCGGCGTGGGTCCTGGCCATCGATTCGATTCCGCCCGCCTCGAGCGAGACCTTTAGCTCCGCAACGATCGATCGAATGGTTGGCAAGCGGTCCCTCCTCACGTCGGAGCTCACTCGGCGGGACATCCTAAGGGGCGAGGCTATCGGGAGGAAGTCCGCTGGAGGATCGTCGGTGGCGGAATCGGAGACGGGCGCGGGCCGGCCTGCGGCCGGCCCACGCGGGACTAGAACTCCTTGATCCAGGGATGCTGGATCCCGCGCTCGACGAATCCGACGGCGCGGTAGAACGGCTCGAACCCGCCTGTCATCGGCATCCGTGTTGCTCCGAGGGCCTTGAGGCGACGCATCCCCTCGTACTGGATCTGCGTTGCCAGGCCCATCTTGCGGTAGTCGGGATGGGTTCCGAGCGGTTCGAGATGGCCGATCTGGTTCACGGCGTCGTACCAGACGATGCAGCACGCGACGTACGTCCCGTCCGGCGCAGCGACGACGAGGTCCTGCTCCTTCCGATAGTCGGGCGCACGCTGCAATTCGCGGTAGGCGAACGCCGACGGCCACTCCTTCGGATCCTCGTGGTCGAAGCTCCGGCCGAAGATCTCACGTCGTCTCTCGATGTCGTTCTCCTCGGCCATCGAGAACAAGCGGAACCCCTCGGGTAGATCGAGCTCAGGGAGTTCGCCGAACGTGTACTCGAGGTAGTGGGAGACGGGTTCATCCTTGCGCTCGAATCCGCGGGCGCGGACGACGTCGATCAGGTCCTGGTCGTCGTCGTAGACCCAGATGTGCACGCGGTTGCGCTCCGGATGGACGTACGTCTTCTCTCCGAACGCGATCATCTCGTCCAGCAGTCCGAGGTGGTCAGGATGTCGCTGGACGAAGATCTCGCCGAACCCGGGGTGCGTCTCGTCTGGGTGCTCGATGCACGTGACGCCGACGATATCGCCCTCATCATCTTCCCAGACGCGGGCGGTGTCCTCCCACAGACGGATCGCATTCAGGCTCCCCTCGGGGGCCCCGGTCTCCGTCCCGTACGAGCCGAGCATCGGGGCGACGAAGTAGCGCGCGTAGTTCCACCGTTCCAGGCCCCAGTTGAGAGGCGTCGCAAACGCCGTGTAGGTACGGTTCAGGAAGTCCCGCACTCGAATGAAGTCGCGGTCGTGCTCGTAGTTACGCATTCGTGCAGTCATGGTTCCTCGCTTTCGGTCGGTTGTGGATCGAAGCCAACAGCGAGGCCGCCTCTGCGAAGACTGCAGGCGATTCGGTCGAGCAATGTTGGAATGGAGACAGAGGCAGCCTAGTTCGTCAGGTCACTGGCGAGAATCATCGACTGGCCTCCTTGGAAGAAGACTCGGTGTCACGCCGAGTCGCCGGAGACAGTATCCGCTGGTCGGCCAACGCGCAACGTCCCTCGATGTCGTTTGCTCCCCGTCCCGTTGTCTCTCTCACGATCGAATGTGATACGCTGGAGGACGCGTTCGCCGGCTGTGAAAGGGCGTCCGAGGCACGAAGGTCGAACGGGATCCGCATGACGCGGAGCGAGGAGGGCGGAATGGGGCGACCTGATGCGAAGTCGCGTCTGGCAGGTGCTCTCCTGAGCACGACCGTTGCCCTCGCGGCTCTCGTCGCCGTCGCGCCGTCCGACGCACGTGCGGCGGACTACGTGGATAACTTCACCACGAATCCGATCGGCGACGATCCGGTGACGAGCTTCACCACCGGAACCGTCGCCCAAGGCCTCTCCTACACGTTCACCGCGGACGGAGACGGGGGTGACTTCTCTTGGCTCTCCAACCAGGGGCACAACGACTCGGCCTCCCTCGACGCGCTCTCCGCCGCGGAGAACCACGGCACGACCGAACGGTTCACGATTGCCTCGCGCGACGAGCGGGCGTTCGTCTTCGACTCGATCTACCTCGACATCCTCGGTGATGGAATCACGGTCAGCGGGTCGGGCCCGGAGCCGTTCAGCTTCACCGCCGGCAGCGGCACGAATGGGACCCACACCCCCGATGGCGGGAGCAAGCTGGTCACCGAGGTGGTCCTCACCAGCACGGACTTCTGGGACGAGCTGATCGACAACGTCGACGTCGAGCTCGACGTCCCGGGGATGGACGTGCAGGGCGACGGGACGACGATCGTCAACGGCGACGCCACGCCGTCCGCGGATGACGATACCGACTTCGGTTCGGCGACCCAGGGCGTCGCCGTTTCCAGGGCGTTCACGATTCGTAGCCTCGGCGACGCCAACCTCGATCTCGAGGGGAGCCCGTACGTGACGTTCTCCTCGAATCCGTCGGGTGACTTCTCCGTCAGCGCACAGCCGACGACCGACCCGATCGCGCCGGGGGGCGCGGACACGTTCACGATCGAGTGCACCCCGTCGGGGACCGGAGCGCGGACGGCGACCGTCTCCATCGACAACGACTCGGAGGCGGATCCGTACAGGTTCGACGTCAGCTGCACCGGCACCGCGCCTCAGCCGGAGATCGACATCGAGGGGAACGGCGTGTCGATCCCGGACGGGGACACGACGCCGCAGGCCGCCGACCACACCCACTTCGGTGACGTTGCCGTGGGGACGAGCTTCGATCGGACGTTCACGATCGAGAACGAGGGCACGGCGACCCTGAACCTGACGGGAACCCCGGACGTCGCGATCAGCGGGTCGGGCGACTTCAACGTCGAGACGCAGCCCGCCACGAGCTCGATCGCCGCCGGCGGTGCCGATCTGACGTTCGTCGTTCGGTGCACGCCGACCGGGACCGGCGACCGCACGGCGACCGTCTCGATCGCCAGCAACGACGGCGACGAGGATCCCTACACCTTCGACGTGCGAGCGACCGGTACCGCGCCGGAGATCGATGTCGAGGGGAACGGCATGTCGATCCCGGACGGGGACACCACGCCGCAGGCTGCCGATCACACCGACTTCGGCGACGTCGCCGTGGAGACCAGCCTCGATCGGACGTTCACGATCGAGAACGAGGGCAGTGCCGTGCTGACGCTGACCGGTCACCCGAACGCCGTCGCGTTGTCCGGCTCCGGCGACTTCTCGGTCCATACCCAACCGGGTAGCGGATCGATCGCGCCGAGCGGCACCGCGACGTTCGTCGTCCGCTGCACGCCGAGCGGGACCGGCGACCGCACAGCGACGGTCTCGATCGCCAGCGACGACGGGGACGAAGATCCGTACACGTTCGACGTTCGGGCGACGGGCATCGCGCCGGAGATCGACGTCAAAGGCAACGGCGTCTCGATCCCGGACGGGGATACGTCGCCACGGACGGCCGACGACACCGACTTCGGGAGCGTCGACATCGTCGGCGGCACCAACCCGAACACGTTCACGATCTCGAACAGCGGGGCGGCCGACCTCAAACTGGACGGCGCAACGCGCGTCGCGGTCACCGGAGACGCGGCCGACTTCACCGTCACGACGCAGCCGGCGACGCCGGTCGCGAGCGGGGGCGGGACGACGACGTTCACGATCACGTTCGATCCGACCGTCGGCGGCGCTCGGAGCGCCACCGTCTCAATCGCCAACAACGACCTGGATGAGGATCCCTACACCTTCGACATCCAGGGCACGGGAGACGCCCCGGAGATCGACGTCACCGGTCGGGGGGTCTCGATCCCGGATGGAGATGCGACGCCGCAGACGGCCGACGACACCGACTTCGGCGACGTGCTTGTCGCCGGCGGCAGCGACACGCACACGTTCACGATCCGAAACACCGGACCGGGGACGCTGACCCTCGACGGCACACCCCGCGTTCAGATTACGGGGGACACCGCGGACTTCACGGTCACCGCCCAACCCACGTCGGCGACCGTCCCCAGCGGCGGGACGACGACGTTCGATGTCCAGTTCGATCCGACCGCGACGGAGGAGCGCTCGGTGACCGTCTCGATCGCCAACAGCGACGCCAACGAGCACCCGTACGACTTCGTCGTTCAGGGCACCGGGACGGCGCCGGAGATCGAGATCGAGGGGAAGGGGCAATCGATCCCCGACGGCGACGTCACCCCAGGCGCGGCCGACGACACCGAGTTCGGCGATCTCGACATCCTCGCTGCTCCTGTCGTCCACACGTTCACGATCGGGAACGAGGGGACGGCCGATCTGAACCTCTCCGCGGGGCTGCCACGCGCGACGTCGAGCGATCCCGTCTTCGCGATCTCCGTGCAGCCCGCGACGCCGATTACGCCCGCAGGCACCACCACGTTCGACGTCTCGTTCGACCCGACGGTCGCGGGCGAGGTCACCTCCACGATCCGCGTCGCCAACGACGACGCGGACGAGGATCCGTACACGTTCCGGGTGCACGGCACCGGGACTGTGACCCCGGAGATCGACGTGCAGGGCCTGGGCCAATCGATCCCCAACGGTGACGACACACCGTCGGTCGACGACGACACGCAGTTCGGCTCGGTGGCCGTTGCCGGGGGGGCAGCGACCCACACATTCACCCTCCGGAACGACGGCTCGGAGAACCTCATCCTCACCGACGCGCCCGACGCCGTCGGCGTCGACCAGACCGCGTTCCGCGTGACGACGCAGCCGGGATCGCCGATCGCGCCGGGCGGAGAGGCGACGTTTGCTCTGCACTTCGACCCCGAAGTCGTCGGAGTGGTGACGGCGACCGTCTCGATCGCGTCGAACGACGCCGACGAGGATCCGTACACGTTCCAGGTTCAAGGGCAAGGCACGGAGAGCGAATCGGGCGGAGGCGGCCCGGCGCCGATCGGCGCCCCGACGGCGACGACCGGCCCGGCGACGAACGTGACGATGAACGGCGCGACCGTCGGCGGGACCGTCTACCCCAACGTGATGACGACCGACGTCACGTTCGAGTGGGGCGCGGCGGCCAACGGGTCCCTCGCTCTCGCTGCCGTCGTCTACACCGATACCATCGTTGCGGAGCCGAGCCCGGTTTCGGGGCTGTCACCGGTCTCGGTGACGGCGCGACTCGTCGGCCTCCGGCCGGGGACGACCTATCACTATCGCGTGGTCGCCTGCAACGATCGCGGGACGACGTGCGGCGAGGGATGCACGCTGACGACGGAGCCGATCGCCGTCGGTGACATCGACGGCGACGGGATCGTCGGCCTGGTCGACGTCCGGCTCTGTGCTGCGATCGCCAAGGGGGAGCGCGACGCGACGGCTGCCGAGCGCGAGCAGGCCGACGTCGACGGTGATGGAGACGTTGACATGGACGACGCGATCGCGCTGTCGGAGTTCATCCTCGGATGGCGGGAGGTCCTCCCATGAGAAGGCGTGTCGGACGAACCGTGCTCGGCCTCGCCGCCCTGGCGCTCGTCCTTGCGGCCGCCGGCTGTCTCGAGGGCCTGTTCGCGCCCGAGATCCCCGCGACGGGCCTCGTCGTGTCGGAGCCGTCCCAGCTGAACGACGGAACGTGGGTCGTCCTCGTCTCCGCCAGCGAGATGCCGGCCGCCGTCTCGGGGATTCAGATCGGAGCCGATGGCGTCGTGACCGAGAACGTCGATCGGGGATCGATCGCGGCGTCCGGGATGAGCGGATTCGTCGTCACCGCACAGCGGTTCGACGACGCCTCCCCCCTCGGGCAACTCGTCGCCGTGCATCCATCGGGCGGCGTCGCCGACGGCAAGCTCCTCCGGTTCACGTTCGCCGCGACCGGGACCGCCCCGCGCCTGACCCTCGACGAGACCCGGATCACTCTCTCCAACGATCAAGACACCGCCCTCGACGAGTGGTGAGGTGTTCTGGCTCTCCGCCTCGGCAACGTGGCTGCCGGGACCGGCTACGGAAGGGTGACAGCATCCATTGAGGGGCTGGGCTCTGGCAAGCCGGCGAGCTCGCTCTCCTACGACGTGTCTCTCGTGCGGCGATGGCCTGGCCAAGTGACTCCTGCTGAGTAATCGGGTTGCCTTCGGCGCAATGATGAGCTCTAATGGTAGGAGTTGAGAGTGGGTGTATTCCGTTCTACATCAGGGCGCACGGTGCGTCGGAGGGAGATCGAGACGAATGGAGAACGTGCAGGGGGGCAAACCCATCGTGCTCCGCTTGGTGAAGGGAGCGTACGAGGTGGAGTGGTACGACACCGAAGAGCATCTTCTGGATGCGTATCCGTATCCATCCCAAGACTGCGAAGAGTGCGGATGTCGCCTTCGCGAGCCTGACAAGACGCACAGATTCCTCTGGTGTGAGAAGACGGAGGCTTGCGACCGCTGCCACCTCCACGGGATGGGCGTGCCAGGCGGCATCTACTGGTACTGTCAGTGTGATCCCCTCGCCTAGGCGGGGCCATCCTGGGGTGCAGACCTGATGGGGCACTGCCAGGAGGGCGATGATGAGTTCGCTGTGCGTTGAGTGTCGCAATCGGAAGTGCAACGCCGTGCTCGTCCTCCCGTCGTGGAGTCGAGGAGGGCATCAACGATTCGACGACCAGACCAGAGCAGTCGGTGAGCTTCGGTTGATTGAGCGGCATGAAATGGCTGTCGACCTGTACAACGGGACGATGGATCTGGATCTCGATGCCCCGATCGCCGGCACGAGCGACATCCCATTCAGGCTGAAACCCCGAAGCTTCCCCGTCACTTGCTCGAAGTGCAACCGAACCTACCTCTACGATCATCGGGATGCCTTCTTGGCCTCGGAGCCGGGGATCGAGAAGGGACTGCGGCCCTAGACAGACGACCCGTCAGAGTGAACGGGAGAAGGGTGGCCAAACGTCGTGGACGGAGTCGCCGAGCGGATTGCGGCGCAGTTCGAGGACGGAGGATGGCGCTTCGTGGAGGAACTGCCGTCTGCTAGTGTATTCGAGACGCTGCACGTCGATTTCAAGCAGCCCGAGGGCGCCGACGGTCAGCTGCGGCGTCGAGACAGACAGCAGCTGTCGCGAGCGCTGAGCGGCTTCGCGAACTCCGACGGAGGCGTGATCGTCTGGGGAGTCGAAGCGAGGCGGGACGACGAGGGATTCGACCGAGTCGTCCGGGTTCACCCGATCCTGAATCTACCCAGGTTCGTCTCGGATCTCAGCTCTGCCGAGCCACATCTCGTCTCCCCCCTCGTTCCGGGGGTGCGCCATCTGCCCGTCGACCACCAAGACGAAGAAGGGACGGGGATCGCTCTGACGATCGTGCCCGCAAGCGATTGGACGCCACACATGGCGGTCGGCAAAGACCTACACCGGTACTACCGACGAAGTGGGAGCAGCTTCCTCCCTCTCCAACACCATGAGGTTGCCGACTTGTTTGGCCGGCGACCTCACCCGGATCTGAGACTGGAATCGATCTGGTCCGTCCGACGTGCTTCGATGACGGATGGACGTGCTACCTCTGTTGCGCTCGAGCTTCACCTTCGAATCGTCAACCGCGGGAGAGGCAGCGCCCGCTTCGCGAGTCTGTCGCTCGGAGAACCACGAGGGCTGCGGCCCGACACGCGCGGGGGAAGGAAGATCCACGGCTCCAGCCTCCGGGAGGTGCGCAGCGCGCAACACTGGTGGATGAGAGTCGCGGCGGCGAGTGACGATCTTGTTTATCCGGATGACGAGATGTACGTGGGCTACGTCGCATTTCCCCTCCCACGAGACGTGTGTACGTGTCCGAATGTGAGTGTGGAGTACAGCCTCGTCTGCGACGGGGTTCCTGCCGAAGCGGGAGCGCTGGAGGCGGCCGGTGAGGGCATTGCCTCCGCGGCGCAGCGCGTGTTCGAAGGTGGTTCCAGCAGAGTCGAACTCGCGTGACGCAAGCTCCCGCAGGGGTGCGGATCGGCTTCGTTCACTCCGCCTCTGGGCGCAGGTGAAGGCGCATCTCTCTCAAGGACGCAACCGAGCTGGATTTGCCTGAAGGTCAATGGCGTGAAGTGAGCTTGAGTCCCCCTCTAGGCGACCGCCGGCTCCTGCTGAGTGACGCAGTGGATGCCGCCGCCGCCGAAGTTGAGGGCGCGGACGTCGAGCGTGTGCACCTCCCGATCGGGGAACAGCGTCTCGAGGATCTTCCGTGCCTGTTCATCCTTCCGCCGGATCGACGCCGCGAGTCCGGGGCGCCAGTAGCGCGGGGCGAGGACGGCGCCGTTGGTGATGAGGAAGTTGCAGTAGCTCGCGGCGGCGATCGTCTTGACCGAGTCACCGAGCGGGTAGACGAATCCGTCGCCGTACTTCGCTCGGTAGGTGTCGTAGACGGCGTCGCCGGGACCCATCGTTGCGAACAGCGGATCGGGGACCGGGATGCGATGAATCGTGAGCGGGTTCCCGTCCTGGTCGTTCGCCGCGCGAAGGATCGCGACGTTCTCCTCCAGTCGACGCCGCGTGACGTCGGCGATCGCGCTCGACTCGGCCTCCTCCTCGTTCACCTCGGCGACGAGGACGGCGCTCGGCGAGACGAAGCGGCAGTGCTCGTCGACGTGCCCGCCGGTGGTGAGGCAGGGCACGATGTCGCGCAGGCCGTCGGGCCCGGGGAGGGTGCCGTCGAACGGGTGATCGTCGTCGTAGACGCCGCGCTTGAGCCAGATGACGTGACGCACCCCGAAGACGCGCTCGAACTCGGCTGCGATTTCGTCTCGGCTCATCCCCGGATTGCGCTGGCACTCGACCGCCTCGACGGTGATCAGCGTGCCCCGACCGTTGAACGTCCGATCGCCGCCCTCGCTGATCAGTTCGGAGGACCGGAGTTCGAGGCCGAGGGCCTCGGCGACGCGGTCCGGGACCTGCCCGTCGAGGCGGACGCCGCGCGCGCCGACTCGGTCGTACCCCCAGCCGTTGAACCGGAACTTCTGGACGACGACGCGTCCGGCGCCATCGGTCAGGAAGATCGGCCCCATGTCGCGGAACCAGACGTCGTCGTGCCGGATCGGATAGAGCTCGACGGCCTCGGTCGGGACGCCGTGAGCCTTCAGGAGGTACTCGACCGCGCCGGTCTCGGTTGCGTCTTGGGTGGCGAGGCGGACGGCGACGTGGTCGGCGAGGACGCGGACCAGATTGAGGTGCGTGCGGATCGCCGAGAGTCCGCGCTTCGCGTCGTGGGTCGGCCAGCCGAGCCAGACGGCTCGCTGGGGCTCGAACTCGGCCGGGAATCTGAGGCTGTCCGATCCAGTCATCGCCCCCCGCTCCTCCTCCGGCGGCCCTGGCGGGCGCGGATCCCAGCGCATCATTCGTAGAGCGGGAACGGCGGCGGCGGGTTGTACTCGGGCGGATCGAGGTCGGCGAGGACGAATCCGTTCCCGATCGTCTCCGTGTCCTGGGCGAGGACGATCCCCTCCGGAGAGTAGATCGACTCGAACCCGTGTCCGGTCCAGTTCTCCTTGTTGTCGACCGACCAGTTGGAGGCGACGAAGTAGAACCCGCCGGCGTTGTCGAACAGCTTCCCGGGGAGGCCGGCGCGGAACCAGTTCCCGTCCCACTCCTCGCCTTCCGCCGGACGGGCCGACAGCGGATGGCCGGCCTTCTCGTCGACCCAGGCGAACGAGTGGAAGTGTGCCCAGACGTTGTGCTTCTTGATCAGCGGGAGGACGGCCATCACGTCGAAGCAGACGCAGAAGCTGATCCGTCCGTACTCGGTGTCGTAGGTGACGATCCGATCGCCTGCGGTCATGAACGCCTTGTCGACGGTCAGCCACGGGTTCATCTTCCGGTAGTGGCCGACCGCCCCCTCGCCCGGCTTGAGGAGCACGGACGAGCTGTAGAAGACGTACGGTCCGTACTTCTTCTTCAGGATCTCACTCGTCTGCTTGGCCTTCTCGAGGAACGTCGCGACGATGTAGATGCCACGCTTCGTCGCCTGCTGGGCGAACGCGTCGAGCGGCTCGGGCAGGCGCGCGAGATTGACGATCTCGAACGCAAACGGCGTCGGATCCTGCTTCCTGAATCCCTTGTCCTCGGGGTAGCCTTCCACGTACCAGGTCGTCGACAGATCCTGGCTCGCGTAGCCGTTGATCGCCGTCTCCGGCATCACGACGATCTTCGCGCCGGCGTCGGCGGCGCGATCGATCAGCCCTCGGATCGTCTCGACGTTCTGTGCGATCGCGCTCTTCGTCGCGAACTGCGACGCGACCTTCAACGCCGCGACGCGGGTCTTGCCCTGCGGTGCGTCCTCGATCATCGCTTCAGCCTCCTTGCGTTCGGTCGCCGCGCCACCTCGGAATCGAGCCCGGCGCGCCGTGCGGTGTCAGTACTCGGTGGGGCCGTCGTAGAAGCCGACGGCCTTCAGCCACGCGCGGGTCGGGTAGCCGATGTGCTCCATCACGATCTCGGGGTGGGTGTCGGTCTTCGGTTCGGTGAGGCAGCCGTCGTTGTACTTGACGACGAGCGTGCGAGCGAGATCCCACCACGCTTTCAGGACGTCCTCCATCTGATCGTTGCAGACGTCGTGCAAGTGGTTGCCGGTGTCGGCGTCGAGGTTCCCCTTCCCGCCCTGAACGTCCTTCACCATCGTGTAGGCGGCGGCCTCCAGCCGGCGCTGGGCGACGCGGATGTCCTCGATCATGAACGCGTAGCGCATCGTCGCGTAGTTGGCGACGTAGTTGAACGGCCACCACGCGCTGCGTGCGTCCGAGTCGGGGTTGGGATCGAACGCGAACTCGGTCAGCTTCATCGTCTTCATCGGCTTCGGCAGGTCCGACACGCCGACGAAGAACGGGAGGAGGCAGTTCGCCGCCGGTCGATCGAGCCCGATCCAGCTGACCCCGCCGATCGGATCGGGAAGGTCGGCCCGCGCTTGATTGAACCACATCATCCCGCAGCGGAAGATCGACAGCGCCCGCTCCCACGCCCCCTTCGGGCGGTAGTAGGCGAGGTTCCACGACGTCTTCTCGGTGAGGACGGAGTCGTCGTCGTCGAGGCCGCGGTCGGCGTTTCCCTCGTAGCGGGTCGGGTCCCCGTACGCTCCCGCGCCGATCCCTCGGGTCAGATCGAACTCGGTCCCCTCGTAGTGATCGCGGTGGACGGCGACGATGTCGGCCAGGCTGAGCTTCCGATCCGGAGGGATCGTGACGGAGAAGGGGTACGCGCGCGTGTAGCCGCTCCCCGGCCAAGCGGGCAGGTTCAGTTCGGGGGCGATCGTGCTCAGTGCGCGCCAGACCCGGCGCAGCGAGTAGTACGGGTGACCGTACTCGCCCCAGCTGACGGCTCTCAGCCAGTCGAGCGGCTTGTGGCTCTGCGGCGACCACCATCCCTTCTCCTCGCAGACGCGGAACAAGTTCTCCGAGTACATCATGTCTTCCGAGTCCGGATCGACGTCACGGATGCGGAACTCGTTGGCGGCGACGAAGTAGCCGTCGTCGGGGACGCGCTTCGCGACCCACAGGCCGCCCTCCCCGTATTCCTCGTCCTCGTCGTACCCGCACATCTCCATCACCCACGCCTCGGTCTTGTCTCCGACGATCAGCGTCTCGCCGGTCCCGTAGAGACCGTGGTCCTTGATTAGCTGCCCCATCAGCCGAATCGCCTCTCGCGCCGTCGTGCATCGCTCGAGGGCGACCCGCGACAGCTCGGCGGCGTAGAAGATCCGCTGGTCCTTCTTCGGGGTCGGGTGGACCTTTGCACCGCACGTGCACTCGCCGATCATCAGCTGGTGCTCGTTCATCACGCCGTAGTTGGAGTCGAAGTAGGTGTAGGTGTGGACGACCTGATCGATCTCGCCGAGGGGGACGCTGTCCGGGTAGTCCTTGGTGTCGTAGTCGGGGCCGCGCGACGGACCGACGTAGCGGCGCAACTCGGTCGCGTTGAATCGTGGGTCGTGGCCGATGCTGCAATCGTCATAGTAGACGGGTCGCTTCGCGCCCGCCGGCCAGTCGGCGGCGGGGACGAACGCCACCCGTTCGTCGGCGACGTCGTCGTCGGAGTGCCCGACGATGACCGACCCGTCGACGGTCGCTTCGCGTCCGATCGCGACCGTTGTGCACGCGGGCCAGCGTCGGCGTCGTATCCCTGTCTCCTTGGGTCTCGGCATCGCAGCCTCCTTAGTCGTTGGCGAAGTCGATCGGGTACGGGTCGGGATAGATGAAGCCGATGAAGCCGAGCGCGGCGAGGGCCATCCCGTACTTCTTCTCGATGTAGAGGGAGGTGACGGCGAACGCCATCTCTCCGTGCTGCACCAGGCCGCGGATCTGAAGTTCGTGGGTCAGCGACCTCGTCAGCTGGTCGACCGCATCGGCGTGGGCCTGGTCCTCGCTGACCTTGCGCTTCTCGTAGATCCGTATGCACTCGGCGGCGAATCCGCCAACGAAGCGTCCGTCCGCGTCGACCGCCCAGACGCGGCCGACGCCGGCAGCGACGGTGTCCCCGCCGACGCCTCCCGCCTTCGCCATGATCGTCTCCAGCACCGATCCGTGACGGAAGAACCGCCGGACGTCGCGCAGCTGCACCTCGTACGACTCGGGGGGGAGGACCGACGTGTAGTAGACGACGTTGAAGTTCTCGATCCCCGCGGCCTGGAGGGCGAGGTCGTAGGAGAACGTCTCGTACGGATCGGGCGGGATCCCCTCGTCCGATTGGCCGATTCCCGTGGTGACGAAGTAGGCCGTGGGGATCCTCGGCCCGAATCCGCTTCCCGCTGCGGCAGGCAGCGCCAGTCCGACGAGCAGAGAGAAGAGCAACAAGAGGACCAAGCCGAGCGTTTGCGTTCTCAGGCTTCTCATGCGACGTACCTCCTTAGGGTTCGTGTCGACTCCGCGTACTGCAGCGGACGCGTTTCGTTGCGGCATCCTGGCGGGAAGCGTAGTGTTATGCAGTGAGCGTGTCAATTGCAGACACCTCGTATCACGAGCTGTTGTATGACGAGAGGTGTTCCGCAATAGCCTCTCGTTGTCCCCTGCGCGACGCGAGGAGCTGGAGGTGAGGAGCATGACGGAGGATCGCCCGATGGCCGTCCACAGCGTCGCGTTTCGCTTCGCGGGGAGCGGGGCGATTCCGCTCAAGCACCACGCGCTGAGTGACGTTCCGCCTCCGTCGAGCGATCGCGTGCCCGGCCTCGAGCGGGAGCTGACCGACCTCCCTGACGATCTCGATCTCGGCACGCCGGTTGCCACGCCGGAGTACGTCGATCGGGAGCGGAGCGAGCCCGTTGCGTACGTCGCCGGGAGTCGTCCGCAGATCCGGGTGGTCTTCCGAGCGCAGGCGGGAACGTCGGAGACGACGACGATCGGCGCGACGGGGCCCGACGGCGGCGTGAGCCGACGGAGCGTCGAGCTGAGGTTCGACCCGAACGGGCTGAGCGATTCGATCGAGTTCGAGCTGGCGGCGTCGCTTCCGCTGACGGTCGGCAGACACGCGCTTGCGCTCGACTGGTTCATTGCCCGAGGCGATGCGGGAAGCCCGACGCCGATCGGGTCGACCGAGCATGCGATCTACGTGACGGCCGGACGTCCGAACGCGCCATGGGATACGGAAGTCGCGTGGGTCGATGCGCTCGATCTCGCCTGCGCGTGGGCGGGGGGCGCAGCGGGCGCGGACGAGGCGGCGACGGCGATCACGCGTGCGCTGAACGCGCATCCGCAGCTGCGCTACCACGGGAAGCGGACATTCGGCCCTGATCGGTTCTTCCTCTCCAGCTTCCTTCGGATGCTCCGTGATGGGGGCGTTGTCCACATGAACTGCACGGATTGCGCCGACGCGGTCGTCGCGTTGGCGAACCTACTCGGGTGCGACCTGCACGCCGGACGGGTGATCGATCTCGAGACGCGCCGATTCCTGAGACTCGGCGGGGATCCGGCGAACGACGCCGACTGGATCGCGTTCGATTGGGACTTCCACGAGCTGGCGTGGCGACACGGCGTCGGCCCACGGGCAGACGTGTACGACGCCTCGCTTCAGCTCGATGCGGATCGAAACGACGCTGACGAGGTTCACGTTCCGCAGTTGGCGGCGCAGATGGCGTTCGAAAGGTACCGGGAGCTGCTCGTCGTCGACGGGCCGTGCAAGCTCGCCGATGCGAGCACGCGCCGTGCGATTGCCTAGGAGACGAGGATGAACAGAAGAAACGATCTCGAAGCGCGCTACAGAATCGCGGCGCGGAAGTCGCGACCGCCGGTCGAGCGGCTGCTCGTCCGCGGCTTCGATCCGTGGCGGGAGGATTGCGCGAACTGGCGTCGGCAGGAGCATCGCGCACTTCGGGAGCATCGGAACCGGCTGCTCCGACGGAGCGTCTGGTCTCCGGCAGGCGACCCGAACCGCTGCGTCCTCGTCGAGGTGAGGGAGACCGGCTCGGCGACCGATGCCGCCGACGCGCTCCTCGACGGTCTCGCCGAGAACGAGCACAAGCGTCTGCCCGACGGGCCGAACGACGTCGGCGACGTCTGCTTCATTCACCCTGCTGGCGAAACGCCGGCCGTCTTCTGGGCCACCGGCAATCTCTGCCTCAGCGTCGTCAGCATCGGGCGTGAGCCGGTCTCCGTGCTCGACTGGGCTCGACGCCTCGACGCGCGCGTTCGAAAGAGGCCGGACGGGCCGAAACGCGACCTGAAGGTGAGTTTGCCGAGTGAGAACCTCAGCGTCGGAGACGACGTGGCGCTGACCGTCAGGATTCCAAGCGATCCTGGAGTCGGCGCCTTCCTCCAGATCTTCGCCGCCGGCGGCGATCTCCGAATTGAGGGCGGGGAGATCCGTGTTCGCGCTTCGGGCGACGGCCCGCTCGCGGTGGACGCGTACGTCGTCGCTTCCGACCGACCGCCCCGCGCCGGGCGGATAGATCGCAAAGGAGGATGGACATGACACAACGGAGGTTCCTGATTCTGTTGATTTCGTACTTCGTGCTTCTCGGAGCAACTGGGTATCTCTCATTCTGCAAGCTGTCGAGCTTCTCGACGCTCCCTCACGAGAGGTCCGTGCAGCTGGCTGCCGCGCACCCCGAGTACGGCGATGATCTCATGCAGGACCTGCTTGAAGAGGTTCGTGGCGCCCGGGAGCGGCGTGAGTCTCTCGCGAAGCTCGCTTCCCACTCCTTCGACGTCGTTCTCGGGGCACTGCTGGGTTTCTTGTCCGCCCTCGGCATCGGGCAGACTGCGTCGAAGAACGGCAAAACGTCGACGCAATCTATGTCGAGTGGAGCGTCCGGGAGAGTGAACGACGTCAGGGAGTGATGCGAAGCATCGCCGATCCTGACGAACTGTAGGATTCCGGGTCTGTCCGAGAGGATGATCAAGGCGGCTTGTCGTGGTGCAACCGTCGTGAGGTTTCGGCCACGGTGGACTCGCGAGGGCGCAACGCGACGCGCTGCGCTCATCTCGGCGTTATCCGGAGGGTTGAGGACTGGGCGACCTCTCCGGCTGGGAAGCAGGACCCAGCCGAGTGACGACTCTTGAATTCAAGGTGTGGTTGCTGTGCATGGACCCCGCCCGTGGAGGTGACGTTTCACGTGGTTGTGACCTCGCAGGCGAGGCCGGGGGTGGGGCCGAGGCGGTAGTGAAAGTCGAGGGTCTCCGCGCCGCGGAGGGCACGGTAATAGGGAATTGGCGTGGGGAGCGTCAGCCCGGAATCGTAGGCGCGCAGGACGTGGCCGGGATGGACGACGACCGTCGTGAACAGCCGCGGGACGTAGCCCCTTGCGAGCGGTCGCGGGATCCTGATCGTCGCTGCCGGGAGGCGATCGCGTTCGGCGTCGGGCCAGGAGGCGATTGTCTCGGCGCTCAGCTCGAACACCTCGCCAAGAAAGGTCCGTCCGCGTTCGGCGGACACAGACGGACGGTTCGGGGTGTCGACGAACGCGAACTCCTTGGCCGTGTCGATCAAGCGTGCGTCGACCCGGACCGAGCGCGGGACGAGCGCAGCCGCGGGCGCCTGTCGCAGGAGGTGCCGGGCGATGGCGACCTGAGGCTCTCTCTCCAGACACGCGTTCATCGTCTCGCTCAGGATGAGGTCTGGCCGCCGGTCGGCCGGGATCTGGTAGCGGCAGGCGTCGGCGACGACGAACCCGTCGACGTGGTAGGTCAAGCCGAGAGCGGCGAGGACGGCGCGCGCCGACGCGATCGAGGCCTCGTTGATGTCGAGGAGCGTGATCCGGAGTTCCTGTGGGCCGCGAAGGGCCATCGCCGGGATCGCGAGGAGAGCGTACGGCCCGCAGCCGGCGTAGAGGAGGCTCACTGTTGTGTGCGGGCGCGCGGCTCGCGCCTCCCGGACCGCCGCGTGTACCCCGCGCGCGAAGACGACGGTCCGCGCGATGTCGTCGGCGCACCGTCCGGCCATCGTCGGAGAGAGGGCGAGTCCGTGCGCCGTGCGGACCTCACCGTCGCTTCGGACGCGGTCGGGATCGATCTGGACCGGGGCGTGCGCGCGCAGGAGATCGGCGAGGAGCGCGACCTCGGGCCCGCAAGCGTAGGCGGGCGTCGCGTCGTCGAGGATTGCGCTCGCGAGGTGCCGGAGACGTTCTTCGAGTGTCATCCACGAAAGCGTACTCCATCGTCCGCGCGCGGGAAACGTCGTCGGCCCGACGCGCGCGTCGCGGCGTCGGCACGCTTCGCCGATTAGTACATTCACCCCGTAGGCGGGTCGGATCCGGACCGCCAGAATGTGATGTAGATCACAGATGGAAGGAGCGATTCGATGATCCGTGCCCCTCTCGCGCGGCGCGTTGCTGTTGCCCTCAGTGTGCTCTTGACCGTCGGCTCGTTCGGTGTGCTCGGCGATGACGCACCGGCCGACCTCATCGGGCGTGCCGATCTGGCGTACATGACCCGGTACGACGTGGAGAGCATGGTCGAGGCGATCACGCTCTACGAGGCCGTCCTGCCGCACCTCGGGACCCTGTCCGTCTCGAAGCAGGCGTACGTCCTCAACCGCCTGTCGCAGCTCTGTTACGAGCTTCCGATGTTCTCCGACGGAAACACGCCCGAGGATCGTGATCTGTTCGTCAAGGGGCAGGACTACGCCTTCCGCAGCCTCCGCCTCAACCCCGACTTCGCCGCCAACGAGGGGGCCGGCCTCGCGGTCGCGCTCGAGTACGTGACCGACCCTGCAGCGACGCACTGGGCGGCGAACAACTGGGGGATGGTCCTCGAGATGAACCCGGTTCAGGGGCTGATGGAGCAGGGGTCGGTGATGACCCTGTTCGAGCGCACGGTCGCGATTGAGGAGGACTTCTGGGGCGGGAGCGCCGCAAGCGCGCTCGGCTCGCTGTTGATCATGGTCCCCGGGATCATGGGCGGCAACGCCGAACGAGGGATCGTGCTCGTCGAGGCGTCGATCGAAATGGACCCGTCCTACCTCCACAACCGGATCATCCTCGCCGAGTACTGGGGATTCACCTACAACATGTTCGGCGCGCTGACCGGCGTGCGCGACGCCGAGATGATCGAGCGTGAGTGCGCCGCCATCCTCGACGGCGAGATCGGCGACTGGCCGTTCTGGAATCGTCGGGCGAAGCTCGAGGCCGAACGCCTGCTCGCGCTCCTCGCGGAGCGAACCGACTAGCCGGCGGCCTGGGTGCCGCTCGGGTCGCGTCGCTCGTAGCCGAACGCATCGAACGCGAACGCCCAGTGCTCGTTCACCTTGGCGACTATGTCGTCGTCGAGTTCGTACGCGTTCTTCCGATACCCGGCGATCCCGTCGAGATACGCGCGAAGGCGCGGCTCGGCGGCGGTGAAGCCGGGGAGCCCGAGTTCCTCGTAGAGCCGGCGTAGCTCGTCGATCGGCGCAGCCTGCAGGTCGTCGAACCGAAGCTCAGCGAAGTGCCCCGCGGGAATCCGTGGTCGGTCGGCGAGAAACCGCTCGTACAGCCGGACGTACGATCGCAGGACGAACGCCTCGAGTCGGTCCGGCTCGACCGTCTGCAGCTGCGATCGCTGAAGGACCGTGGTCAGCATGTGCAGCGTCGAGCGGAAGACCTTGTACGGGTTGCGGTGGATGTGGATGAATCTCGCGTCGGGGAAGAGCTTGAGCAGGAGCGGGATCCGCGCGCTGTGCGCGCAGTTCTTGACCACCTGACGCCGTCCGCCGCCGGCGTACGTCGCCTTGCGCAGGAGCGCGAGGTACGCCCGGGTCCATCGATCTTGCGCTCGCGACGACAGGCCGTCGAAGAGGACCGAGTGCTCGAAGATCTTGTCCGCCCGTCGGGGGAGGGAGAAGGTGTGGATGTACGAGTGCTCGGAGACGTTCGCCAGCGCGAACTCGTCCTCCTGCGGCGCGTCCATGTCGAGTGGGATGCTGTCGATCAGCCGGGTCGGCCAGCGCGCGGCGGCGAGCCGGGCGATCGCGCGCTTGATCGCCCTGTCTCCGATGAGACAGAAGCCGGGGGCCAACGCCTGGAACGTCGTCAGCGAACCGAGGTTCTCATCCTGGCAGAGGAGGTTGTGCAGGTGCGTCGTCCCACTCCGCCAGTGGCCGACGATGAACACCGGCGACGGGTCGATGACCGTTCTTCGAAGGGCGGCGCCGTAGCGGACCCACTCAGCGAGGCGGAGCGGGCTCGTCGCGAGCGTTGTCGCGGTCACGAGGGCCGCGCGGGGAAGGAAGGCGCGGTCAACGCCGTCGCAGAATCGGAGGACGCGCAGCCAGCTTCGGAACGACCCGAGGGCGCACGGGTGCTCGGCGTTGGTAGGCCTCGTAGGGGAAACGGGGCGGGCCGGCTGCGTCATCGAGTGAGGTCCGTTCTCACGTTCGCCGGCCTCACGGCGCCCCGTCCGCCATCCGCACCAGCCCGAAGATCGTCGTCGAGTAGGCGATCCCGCCGTCGGGATGAAGGAAGAGGGCGCCAGCCCAGTTGTTGAATCCCATTCCCGTGCCGACGAGCTTCCGGAAGGCGGTGTCGCCCGAGGCGAAGTCGACGCCGGTCAGGTACCACGTCGTCTTCGGGCAGTCGGGCCCGCGCCAGTAGGTGTAGACGAGGCCGCTGCTGAACGAGAGCTTGAACACGCAGATCCCTCGCACTGGGTTGGTCCAGACCTGCTCGCAGGTGTGCGTGCCGTCCGGATGCCGCGTCAGGTCAACGCGCGTCAGCCCGGGCTCCGGGTGGGAGTACGGGAAGCGGTGGTGGCCCCAGTTGTTCTCGACGATGACCGAGTAGACGCCGGTTCCGGCGCCCGCAGCGTCGGCGTGCTCGAAGCAGGCGGCGCTGATGTCCGTTCCGCTTCGCCCCTCCTCGAACAGCGGCGTTCGGCCGGCGACGACACCGTCCGATCGCCGGACGAACAGGAGATGAATCCGCGGCTCGGCGTTGTCGGTGATCGCGACGAAGCCGTTCGCTCCGCCCATCAGCGAGACCGACGTGCCCGAGCCGCGCGTGATGTGCCCCGGCTTCCGCGCTGGGCCTCGGTCGTACTCGGTGCGCCAGTCGATCGCGATCTCGCCGTCCTCCCGCCGGTTGAACCGGTAGAGGGCGTAGTCAGAGACGATGTAGACGCCGTCCTCGGCGACGGCGAACGAGTTCTCGATGATCTCGTTCTCAAGGCGCAGCGTGCGGACCGCGCCGGTGGCGACGTCGACCGTGCCGACCACGCCGCCGGTCGTCGCGTACCAGTAGGCCTCGCCGCTCCAGTCGGGCAAGACCCAGGCGACCGAATCCCGATGCGGCCAGCGCATCGGCACGACGTGATCGGAGAGGTCGTACTCACGCACGAGCTCGAAGTCCCCGTCGTCGTCGGGCGCCTGGACGACCTGAATCGTGTTCTTTGTCGTCGGGACGACGGCCCGATCCTGGTCGTCGAGGACGAAGTACATCCCGGCGCCGATGTACTTCCACGGCAGGATTCCCTGGAGGAGCCAGTACCACGGCCGTGCCGGGAGCGGGTGGGCGGCGAGCACCTCGAGCGAGTGCGGATCGATCATCTGAAGCTGGAACCCGCGTCCGTTGCTGTAGACGGCGACGAGCCGTCCGGCCTTGTCGAACGTGACCGTCCCGTACCCGCCGAATCCGTCCGACCGCGACGCAATCTGCATGTTCGCGCCGACCGGACCGGTCGCCTCGTAGGCGTCGCTCATGTAGGCGTCGGAGTGCATGTTGCTTCCGCGGTTCGCGGCCATGAACGGATGCTGCGCGATCGGGACGTGAGCGATCGGCGCCGGCGTCTCCGCCGGCAGGAAGCGCTGGAAGTTCTTGCACGCCTCCGCCTCCGGGTCGTTCGGACCGAAGACTGCGTGCCACGCGCCGCGGACGAGATCCCAGGGGAGTGTGAGGCCGTCCCGAATCGGTCGGACGGTCGCGTTCGCGAACGGACCGTACGTCCACACGGCGGTCGATGGGCCGATGCACAAGAACAGGGCGATCACCACGACCCACAGGATAACCCGTCGAACGCGGCCTTTCCTGCGCTGTGTCGTCCGAGCCAAGCACCGATCACCCGACCCGAAGTGTACCGTGAGCGCGACCTGACGACGGGACGATCCCCAGCGCTCCCTCGGGGCTTCGAAGCCCCTATACTCGTTCGGAGACGGAAAGAGGAGCGTGGACTGCATGACGCGAACGGAAATCGCCTACTTCTCAGGGACCGGGAACTCGCTAGCGATCGCGAGGTACGTCGCGGAACGGCTCGGAGGGGACCTCGTCCCGACGATTCCGGCGGCGGACCGCTCCCGGCCGGCGGCCGAAGCTGACACGATCGGTCTCGTCTTCCCGATCTACGACTTCCGTCCTCCGTCGTGCATCTTCGACTACCTGGAGAGGGTCCAGGACATCGAGTCGAAGTACGTCTTCGCGATCTGCACCCACGGCACCGCCGCGCCGGGGCGGTCGCTCAAGAGGGTGCAAGCGGCGATCGAGTCGCGTGGCGGGCGGCTCTCCGGAGGATTCGCGGTTCCGATGCCGCACAACGGCGTCGGCTGCGGGCTCTTCTCCGATACGAAGCGCGCGTCCCTGCTCCAGGCATGGAAGGGGATGGCCGAGGAGATCTGTGAGTACGTGTTGCGGCGCGACCGGGGACGCGTCGATTCGAGCAGCGCAGCGCTCGCCATGCTTAGCCCGTCGATGCTCCGGCTCGTTCCGGTGATCCTCCGGTTCTTCGGTGCGCTCGTGAGGCGTGGATCGAAAGGGTTGGGGCTGACGGCGAGCGATGCTTGCACGGCATGCGGAGTCTGCACACGGGTCTGTCCGACGGAGAACATCGAACTCCGGGACGGCAAGCCCGTCTGGGGCGATCGATGCCTCACCTGCTTCGCCTGCCTTCACTGGTGCCCCGAAGGCGCCATCAGTCTCGGCGGTCTGGACGTGGGCATCGCGCCGTATCACCACCCGGACATCACGCTCGCCGACATGCTGGCGCAGCGAGGCCCGGCCTCGCTTCCTCAAGTCCGAGAAGCAGCTGCTTGAGCCGACATCAGACTCCTGCGGTCTTGGATGTGCCCGGGCGGCCATCGGACTGAGTACGATATCCCCGATCCTGGGATTCGAGAATGGAGGCCTGAGCCTGAGGCCCAAGGTATGGCTTCGTACCTGTCGCGCATCTAGCGACCATTCAGGGCATCATGAGCCAGCTTGTGTGCAAGACCGTGACGTTGATCGTTGCCGCGAACACGCAAGTACGTCACCTTCTCGAATGGGCGCTCTAGGTCCTTGACTTCATGGAACAGCGACCGGAGCTTGTCGCTCCTCAGCCGGTATCGGCCACTGATCTGTCCTTCCACGATGTCACTATCCAAGTAGCACTCGACGCCTCGTCGTGTGAACTTCGCAGCCAGATCTAGCCCTCTCATCAGAGCGCGATACTCAGCGGCATTGACCGTTGCGTTGCCAAGAACCTGAGCGAAGCGCTCCAACTCGTTCCACGCATCGTCGTAGAGAATCACGCCAATCGAAGAAGGGCCAGGGTTTCGACGGCATGCACCATCACTGTACACGCGCACTAGCTCGATGAATCGATTGCTAGAACGGGACTTCGTCGTCAACATGTACCTCCGGGCGTTCCGACAATTCCTTCTTGATGCGATCCCACTCATCATTTGTCGGTCTGCTCGAGATCTTGTTCCCGCAGCTTGTGCAGTACCGTGCCCCAGCGCCTTCGAGTCTTCTTCCGCAACTGGGGCACTCCTTGACGAGTTCTGTACCACAGCTTGGACAGAAGTTGATCTCGTCAAACGATTCGGTCGGGTAGGACGTCCCAGAGGTCCAGCTCACGAAGTACTGACCGTCCTTTTCGTAGTACCTGTTCCGCTGACAGAACGGATTGGGGCAGAATGCATAGAACATGCTCAGTTCGTCCTGCCCAAGGAGCGATCTGAGCTGGCGTTCCGGAACGAGTTCCCTCAATGGAACCCCCAAATGGTTGGCGATATTCGACAGAGCTTGAAGGGTTGGCGTAGCCCCGCCCGATTCGATCCTCGAGATCGTCGCTTGTGAGACCTTCGCGATGTTCGCCAAATCGGATTGGCTGAGGGTGTGTTGTCTCCTCAAGGCGGCGAAGTCGAGAGTGTTCTCATTCATGAATGAATTGTATCCATGCATGCATGGGCCGTCAAGTGCCCGCCAGGGAGCCTGGCGTCAGATGCTATGTTGGATGGTCAACGGCAACATGGACAAGCTGAGTTGCTTGCGAGCTCCAGCGAAAGGTGTGTCCATGCCTCTGATCCTGGAAGGGAGTTCGGGTCAGGTCCCCAGTGTCGAGTCTTCGATCCTGCGGGGATCGCGTGTCTCCGGAGTTCGGGGGACGCAGTATCCATCTTACTGGGGTACTACACTCGCATTGTCAGGGCTGTGCGCTGTTCCGCTAGAGGCCGAGGAGGATTCGGAGACGGTCGCTCACTTCCTCCATGGTTCGAGCCCCGATCTCGCCCACCCGCGCTGTCAGCCGATCCTTCGAGATGCTGCGAGGCTCTTCGCACTTGACGAAGCTTCTCTTTGCGAGGCCGCCTTCGGGAGGATCCATCGCGATGTGGAGCGGAATGCCCTTGTCTCGCGTCGTGATCGGCAGGACGACGACGAGGCCAGCGGGACCCCGGTTGAACGGATCGACGCTGACGATGAGACACGGGCGCGTGCCACGGGTCTCATGACCCTTCGTCGGACTCAGGTCTGCTTGCCAGACCTCTCCTCGCGATGGCTCCGACATCGCTAGGTCTCCTCGGAACCATCCGCGAGCGTGGCATCCCAAGCCTCGCGTTCCTCGAGTTCCGTCTGCCACGCCTTCTTGTCGGACCGCAAGGCGGCGTAGGCGTGGTTAGCCTTCTCGAGCAGAACCTGGCGCCGGTACGCTTCGACGGCCTCATCGACGACTTCTTGCTGGCGCTTGCCCGTGATCTCGGAGAGCTCGCGAACGGTGTCGCGGGCGTGGTTCGTCACTCGAATGGTCGTGCTGTTGGAAGGCATCAGCTCGCCTTTCTGTTGGCCAAGGTGTCGACGGATCAGTCTACCATCATGTGACGGAGATGTCTACGGGTCCACCGCCCCAGCTTCGCCCGTGATTCGTGCTGCGCCTCGCCACCTGACACGAGTTCCGGCGTCACCGGAACTCGAAGCGGCTTGCCTACTTCTTGGGCAAGCAGCCGCCGGCCACGTCGCCGAACTTGGTGAGTTCGCACTCGGCCTTGACCTTCATGAGTTCGTCGTAGCGGTCGTCGTCGACCATGGCAACGATCCGAGCGATCGAGCTCTCGCCGTCGACGAACCGCCACGGGAAGCAGCCGATCGTCGCGCGCTGGTTCAACAACAGGTCGACGTCGCCGCCGATGCACTCGGCGTGGATGATCCCGTACGGGAAGAGCTCGATGTGCATCAGCTGGTACTTGGAGTCGTCGAACCGCTCGGCGAGCGGCTGGCCGTACTTGGCGCGGAAGTGCGCGTCGGCCTCCTTCGCCTGGCGCGGCATCCAGTCGCGGATGATCGTGTTCATCGGGTGATCCGCACTGCCGCAGTCGACGCCGATCCAGCGGATCTTCTTCTTCCGGCACCAGAGGGCGAACTCCCGGTCGGGGCCGGGGTGCTTGACCATGTAGCGGACCTCGTCGGCGGTCGGCTGGTCGAATCCGTAGTGGTGATAGCCGGTGTGGATGATGAGGATGTCGCCTTCCTTCACTTCGACGCGCTCCTCGATCATCTCAGGTGTGTAGATGTCGTAATCCTCGACCGCGTCGGAGAGGTCGACGATCACACCCTCGTGCACGAGGAAGTCGAAGTCGAGCTCGGCGATATCCTTCCCCGGCGTGTGGAAGTGGATCTCCCCGTCGAGGTGGGTTCCGACGTGGTTGGAGTGGGTGACCAGCTGCCCGTTGGCGCCGTTCGGCGCGAGGCGCTTGAAGTACTTCACCTGGAGCGGCTCGTAGGTCGGCCACGGCGGCGTGGCGATCGACAGCGGAATCGTCAGATCGATGAACTTCATGTCGCACGTCCTTTCATCCGTTCGTGAGCTTCTCTACGTCACACGCCAGGCGTTCGCCCGCGGCGAACGCCTACGAGTTCGTCAGCGAAGCGGCAAGCTCGCGCGCTGCATCGGCGAAGACGGAGAACGGCGGCGACACCAGCCCCGCCCCGACCATGCCGACGCCCGGCTCCTTGTGAGCGATCCCGGTGTTGATCGCGGGAACGGTGCCGGTGTCGACGACCTTCAGGACGTCGATCCCCGTTGGCGTCCCGCGGAAACCGAGGGCCGGGACCTGGTAGACGCGGCTCTCTGCGAGTGTGATCCGCCGCATCCGCTTCGTTGTCTCGAGAGCCAGGCTTGGGTTCCCGCCGACGGACTGGACGATCGCCGGCGACGCGGCCATCGCGAAGCCGCCGTAGCCGGCGGTCTCGGTGATCGCGCTGTCGCCGATGTCCGGTGCGGCGTCGTCGGCGCTGAACCCGGGGAGGTAGAGGCCGTCGACGATGGGCGCCGGCGCGGTGAACCAGCGGTCGCCGGTCCCCGCGACGCGGATTCCGAACTCCGTCCCGTTGCGGGCCATCACCGTGACCAGCGAGCTTCCTTCGACGCCGGCGGCCGCGTCGAGCGCGCACTTCCCGGCGGGCATCGTCAGGTTGAGGAAGAAGTGGTCGTTCGCGTTCAGGAACTCGAGGACGCGGGCCAGCGCACGCTTCGGCTCGTCGAGGCGGACGAGGTGCGGGGCGAGCTCGCGAATCAGGAGCGACGTCCCGGCGCGATTCCGGTTGTGCCCCTCGTCGCCCATCTGGAGCGCCTGGGCGATCAGGCTTCGCAGGTCGATCGGACCGTGACGTTCGATCGTCTCGGCGAGGATCGGCGCGAGCTCGTCCTGCATCCAGTGCAGTCGATCGATCACCTCGTCGGCGAACGCGCCGTAGCGGAGGACCTTGCCGAGGCCTTCGTTGAGCGTGCAGTAGGCGCGGTTGCCGCCGTCTGCGTTCTCGACGATCCAGACCGGCATCGAAGCGGTGACCACGCCGGCCATCGGCCCGACCGTGCTGTGGTGATGACACGGCTCGAACGTGACGTCGCCGCTCGCGGCGAGGGCCTCCGCGTCCTGCGGCGTTGCCGCTCGTCGCTCGTAGAGCAGGCCGCCGATCACGGCGCCGCGCATCGGACCGCACATGTTGTCCCAGTCGATCGGCGGGCCCGCGTGGAGGATCAGCCCGTCGTGCATCCCGGGGACGACGTCGCGTGCGATCCCGATCCCGACGACGCGCGGTTCGGCGGACAGCAGCCGCTCGACCGCCTCCGCGTTCGCTTGCTCGATTCGATCGATCCAGCCACCGGAACCCTCACTTCTGAGCCGGTCGACGAGGTCGGCGAGCGCCGGATCCCCGCCGGCGGGCGGGCGCCAGTCGACGTCGACTACGTGCGTCCCTACGTCGCGCAATGGCTCGGCAAACGAGGCCAGACCGACGTTGACGACGCGCAGTTCCTCGGCGAACAGCGATCGGATGGTGCTCATCGGCTCGCTCCTCGGAGTCGGGCGATCGCCGCGCGAACGGCGGCGGCGTTGCTGTCGGCGACGTCGACGCCCGCGGCGCCGAGCGTCCGTCGCTGTTCGGTCGCGTTCTGCGGGTCGAGGTCGGTCCCGGTGACCGAGGCGATTACGCGGAGCGTTCGGCCATCGGCTGCTGCTGCGGCGATCGCCCGCTCGGCGGCGGCGGCGAGGCTCCCGGCCGGATCGTCGTGCGCGCCGTAGCCGAGGACGCAATCAACGAGGACGATCCCCACGTGCGGGTCATTCGCAGCGCGAATGACCAAGTCATCACGAAGTGATGGCTCGATCATCGGGTGCGGACGCCCGACGGTGAACGCGTCGTCGCCGAGGTCCCACAGGACGTGTCCGGCGACCTGCGCCTCGGGGTGGACCTTCTTCGCCGGATCGAACGCGACGTTGGAGACGACGTCGATCCCCGCTCGGTCGAGGAGGCCCCACGCCTCCTGGCAGAGGGTGCCGCCGCAATACAGGCCTACGATCCGGCCTACGGCCGGGTCGTAGGGCGGAGTTCCTGACTTCGCCGGAACTCCTGCCAGCGGCTCGGGAAGTGAGACTTCGAGGCCGGCGGCTTCGCACGCGAGGCCGGCGGCCTCCTCGAGCGTCTGCGCGAACGTCACGGGAGACTCGAGCCACGCCGGGTCCGCCTTCTCCGGATCCCATCCGACGAACTGGACGATCGCGGGCTTCCCCGCGGCTTCCAAGGTCTCGAGAAGATCCGGAATGACGCAGACCGCCGGCGCCTTCGACACGACGACGAGGACGTCCGTTCCCGGGTCGTCGGCGAGGGCGGCGATCCCGAAGCGCGTCATTGCGGCGCCGACGTCGCTCGAGAGGTCGCGTCCGCCGGTTCCGATCGCCTGGGAGATCCCGCCGCCGAGTTGATGAACGAGGGAACTTACTTCCTGGATGCCGGTACCCGATGCGCCGACGATGCCGATCGTCCCTCGGTGGCAGACGTTGGCGAACCCGAGCGGGACGCCGTTCAAGATCGCCGTTCCGCAGTCGGGGCCCATCATCAGGAGGCCGCGCTCGACGGCGTCGCGTTTGAGGGCGATCTCGTCGTCGACGGAGACGTTGTCGGAGAAGAGCATGACGTGCAGTCCGCGGCGGAGGGCGCGACGCGCTTCGCGGGCGGCGTACGCGCCGGAGACGGAGATCAGTGCGAGGTTCGCTGATGGGTCAGCGTCGACAGCTTCGCCGAGCGAGGTCGGTCGCGCGGCCGTCGCTGCGTCCTCGTCGGCCGAGCCGGCGAGGAGCTCGTCGAGGCGAGCGCGGGCGGCGTCGAACGCTTCCTCCGATGAGGCATCCACTGCGATTACGAGATCATTCGGACGAATCGGCGCAGCCGATTCGTCTATCGCGAATCCGGCACCGCGCAAGTTGTCGAGGTTTGCCGGGGTCCCCATCGCGACGATCGCCTGGTCGATTCCGGTGAGATCTTCGATCTCCCGGCCGATCCGCATCAGGAAGACCGAGTCGAAGTAGCGGTTCGGCTCGACGAGGACCCGCTTCACGGCCCCGCCGCCTTCTCGGCCTTCGCATCGAGAATCCGCAGCAGGATCCGCTCGTAGGTCAGCGGAAGGGTGTCGAACTCGATCCCGAGTGCGTCGTAGAGCGCGTTCCCGATCGCGGACGGGACGGAGATCATCGGGTGCTCGGCGATCCCGCGTGCGCCGTACGGTCCGTCGGGCTGCGGCGCCTCGAGGAAGATCTGCTCCGTCTCGAGGGGGATGTCCTTCGCGGTCGGGATCTTGTAGTCGGTGAACGACGGGTTGAGGAAGCGGCCCGCCTCGTCGAACTGGAAGCCTTCCCAGAGCGCGGAGCCGAGCCCCTGCACGACGCCTCCGACGACCTGGCCGACGGCGAGCTTCGGATTGAGGACCTTGCCGGCGTCGATCGCGGTGGCGATCTTGACGATCTCGATCGCGCCGGTCTCGGTGTCGACCTCGATCTCGACCCCGTGAGCGCCGTAGGTCCAGAACTGGGCCGGACGCCCTTGGCCTGTTGCCGGGTCGAGATGGGTCAGTCCGGTGGCGATGCAGCGGCCGTGACCGACGACGGGGCCGCCGATCGAGTTTCCGTTCGGGAACGTGTAGCCGAGGGCAAGCTGCCCGTACGGGATCCGGGTCTCGGGTTTCCCGCGGACGAACGCGGCGGCGTCCTCGCAGACGATCTCGTCGGGGGAGACGTCGAGCGCGCGGGCGGCGACGGTGCGGATCTGGCGGAGGCAGTCGGCGGCGGCCTCGATCACGGCGTTCCCGCCCATGTAGGCGAACCGGCTGGCGACGGTCTGCCAGTCGTACGGTGAGAACGCAGTGTCGCACTCCCAGGTGACGTGGACCCGCTCGATCGGGAGACGAAGCTCCTCGGCCGCGATCTGCCGCAGGACCGTGTACGTCCCCTGGCCGTAGTCGACGCCGGAGACGAGGACGTCGGCGCCCCCGTCCTCGTCGAGCTTGAGGATCGCGGCGCAGGACGTGTAGGTCGGCATCGCCGGCGCCTTGTGCAACGCGGCGATCCCCTTGCCGCGAACCTTGGTCGGGCCGGACGGGGTTCCGCAGGGCGTGCCCCAGTCGATCGCCGCCGCGGCGGCGTCGAGGCAGCCAACCGGGTCGCCGTGGCTGGGCGTGAACGTTTCGCCGGTGATCGTCGTGTCGCCGTCGGCGAGGAGGTTCCGTCGGCGGAAGTCGGCCGGATCGATCTCGAGCTTGCGTGCCATCCGATCGATCGCCCGTTCGACCCCCCACAGAACTTCGAGATGGCCGAATCCACGGTAGGCGGTCCCGAAGACCTTGTTGGTGTAGGCGACGAACGAGTCGATCCAGCAGTTGGGAATCGCGTACGGGCCAGCGCCGGAGTAGGCGGCGGCCCGCCCGATGTTGACGCCGTAGTCGGCGTAGGCGCCAGCGTCCCAGACGTAGGTCGCCTTCATCGCTTCGATCTTGCCCGCCTTCGTGCAGCCGATCTCGATCGTCGAGTGCAGGCCCTGGCGGGAGGCGAGGGTGTTGAACTCCTCTTCGCGGGTGGCGACGACCTTCACCGGGCGCCCGCCGGCCGCGCGCGACAGGACGTAGGCGAGCGGCTCGAGGCCGAGGCCCGCCTTGCCGCCGAATCCACCGCCGACGTACGGCACGTGGACGCGGATCGACGCGTGCGGGAGGCCGAACGCGACGCTCATCAAGTGACGGACGGTGTACGGCGACTGGCTCGACGTCCACAGCTCGACGCGCTCGCCGGGGAGGGCCTGGGCGATCGTCGCGTGCGTCTCCATCGGCGCGTGCTGGACCGGCGGGTTGTAGAAATCGGCCGTCATGGTGACGTCGGCCGACGCGAACGCGGCGTCGAAGTCGCCCTTGCGGATCTTCTGGTGGTGGGCGATGTTCGTCCCCGCCTTCGGGAAGAAGACGCCCTCCATGTGCTCGTACAGACCGAGGTCCGGGTGGACGAGGTGCGCGCCGGGCGCGATCGCCTCGCGCGGATCGAGGACGGCGTCAATCGGTTCGTACTCGATCTCGATCAGCTGGCAGGCGGCGCGGGCGACGTCGAGCGTATCGGCGGCGACGGCGACGACCGCCTCGCCCTGATACCGGACGACCTCCCGGGCGAGGATGCACTTGTCCTGCAGGTAGAGGCCGAGCCGGTAGCAGAGTCCCTCGCCGGTGAGGACGACGCGGACGCCGGGCAGGCGCTGCGCCGCGTCCGTGTCGATCCGGACGATTCGGGCCGACGCGTGCGGCGACCGGACGATCGCCGCGTGGAGCATCCCGGGGACGACGAGATCGTGCGTGTACCGGGCGGCACCGGTGACCTTGTCGATGCCGTCGGCGCGCGCGACACCCTTTCCGACGTACTTGAGTTCACGCACCGGGATCACCGTCCGTCGGCCCAGCATCCGTCTGCTCACCTTCTGCGAGAAGCGCCTGCGCTTCTCGGGTAAGTTGACGCGATGCGTTTCGTATCGCGTCAACGACAGCTTCATACCCGGTGCAGCGACAGAGGTTCCCAGCGATTGCCTCGGTGATCTCGTCGTCGGTCGGATCGGGGTTCCGGTCGAGGAGAGCGCGGGCGGACATGATCATCCCGGGCGTACAGAACCCACACTGGACCGCGCCAGCGTCGATGAAAGCTTGCTGGAGCGCCGACAACCTGCCGTTCGCGGCCTCGCCCTCGATCGTCTCGATCGAGCAGCCGTCGACCTCGACGGCGAGGACCAGACACGCCGTGACCGGTGCCCCGTCGAGGAGTACCGTGCACGCCCCGCACTCGCCGATTCCGCATCCTTCCTTGGTTCCGGTCAGGTGAAGACGATCGCGCAGGAGCTCGAGGAGCGTCGTCGTCGCCGGAACCGTCACGGTCTGCCGCTCGCCGTTGACGTGGAAGGAGACGGTGTGCATCAGGCGCCTCCGTTCGCGTCGGTCAAGTGGGCGACGAGGCGTCGGACGAGGACGGGGAGGACGCCGCCGCGGTACGCGGCGGACGCGCGGACGTCGGAGATCGGGGAGACGGCGGCCTTGGCGGCGCGGACAGCTTCGTCGGCGATGGCAGTCGGTGTGTGCCCGCGGGTCTCGATTGGATCGATCAGGGTCGGGACCGGCGCGCAGCTGCCGATCGCGATCCGGAGCCGGCCGGCGTCGGGTGAGAGGGCGCCGGCGAGGTTGACGACCGCGAGATCGTGGCCGCGGATCCGCTGCTGCTTGAGGAACGCGGTCCGCGTGCCGGGCGGAAGCGCGGGGATCCGGATCTCGGTCAGGATCTCGCCGGGCGCGAGGCACGTCTTCTTGACGCCGGTGCAGAACCCGTCAAGCGGGACTTCGCGCTCACCGCTGTTGCCCTCGATGCGAAGCGTAGCGCCGACGATGAGGAGGGGCGGGATCGAGTCGGACGCCGGCGAGGCGTTGCAGACGTTTCCCCCGATCGTGGCGCGATTGCGGAGCTGGTAGGTCGCGATCGAGAGCGCCGCGTTCGAGAGGGCGGGAACCAGCTCGCGGAGGCGAGCGTTCTCGGCGACTCGGTTGAGCGACACGGCGGAGCCGATCGTCACACCTCGGTCAACGTCCGCGTCGAGGCGGGTGAGTCGGTCGATCCGCTTGATGTCGACGAGAAGCTTCGGGGAGCGAACGCCGTTTCGAACGTCGACGAGAAGATCGGTCCCTCCGGCGAAGACGGTTGCGGCGCCGGCGCTCTCCGCCAGGAGGCGAGAGGCCTCGTCGATCGATTGCGCGCGCACGTACTCGAACTCGCCGAACACGATCAACCCCCGCGTTCGCATCACTTCCCGTTCGCGCTGATGTAGGTCAAGAACGAGAAAGGACGGGCACGATGCCGCGTCCGGCGTAGATGATAGAGGACGGGCGCGAATCTGCCAAGTCGTTTGACAGGTTGACCGATTGCCCGTGTCGTGGTGACGTCAGACGATGAACGTCACCGCGTCGTGCTCCCCCGGGCGGAGGTACTCGACCTCGACGCGCGTGATGCGCACCAGACAGAACGACGGGTCGTCGGCGCCGGACCAGTAGTCGGTGAGAAACGGGATCTGCGCGCCGATTGCAGTGCGAACCTCCGGGTCGGTCACGACGCTGGCGACGCCGGCGATGCGAACGTACCCATTGCCGCACTCCTCTGTGAGGGGCAGGCAGAACTCGACGTTCGGATTGCGGAGCATCTGCCGCGCCTTGGCGCTTCGCGTGCCGGTGGCGATCCAGAACTTCCGATCGATGTCGAGCAGGGTGACCGGCCGCACGCGTGGCTGGTCCGCCTCTGCGGTTGCCAAGTAGACGCATTGAGACGCCGCCAGACGATCCCAAACCTCTCGACGGACTTCCTCGATCGATTGCGACATGCCGTGCTCCTTTCGCCTCGAGGCGATTCGTGGTCCCAGTCTACTCCGGCGCCCCCTCGCCGGTGCAAGTGATCGAGCGGATTACCGCGCACCTGTTCGGAGAGAGCGAAGAGGCGGCAAGGAGGGGAGCGATCCGGCTCCGTCGAGGGGATATGTCTGCTGACCGCACCGTTCATACTTCTCGAGCGAGTATGTAGAGCTCGATCGATGAAGAGAGGAGCCTTCCGGCGTGATGGTCGAGGGAGAGAGCTGGCAGAGGGCACAACCGGGCGCTACGCGGAGGCGGGCTGGATGTCACCCGTTGTGGGTGCGTCGAGCGCGCTCTCGGCGATGTTGAACGCGTACTCGCGAATTCGCAGAAGGCTGTCGATGACGATGCTGATCGACGGAGCGGCCTCCGGCTGCTTCTCGGCCGCGGTCTTCCGTGTGACCTGGAACAGCTGCTCGGCATGCTCCTTCTCCTGCAGAACCTGGTTGGCGAGATCCATGTTCCGGTTCTCGAATGCCTGCATGGCGCGCCCGAGGACGGAGATGGCGTCCCGTGCTCGCTGCTCGATCTCCTTGGCGACCGCCTTGTGGACAGCGCCGGTGAGGGCGAGCGTCGCCTCCGAGATCTTCCCGGCGTGATCGGCGACGCGCTCGAGTTGGTCGGCGACGGTGTGGTAGTGCAGGAACTGAAGCCGCGACAGCCCGACGTCCTCTTCGAGGAGAAGGTCGCGCAGGAGGAGACTGAACTGACGGGCGACCAGAAGGACGAGTCGATCGATGTCGCCGTCGCGTTCGAGGACGTCTCGGGCCAGTTCCTCGTCGTGGGCGCAGAAGGCGGAGACGGCGTCGTCGAGCATGGCGTGGGTGATGTCGAAGATGCGAGACAGCGTTCGCTCGACGGGGAAATCGCGCACGTTGACCATCGCCTGAAGGAGGACGGCCTCCTGCGTCTCGTCGAAGATCTCGAGGCCGACGAGCCCCTGCGCGATCTCGCGCATCATCCGCCGTTGCTCCGGGCGGATGCGATCCCGGTGGATCTCGATGATGTCGTAGCCGACGATGTACCGGGAGATGATCTCTCGCTGGAACCGGTCGAAATCCCAGTCCTCGAGTTCGATGACGCAGCGATTCACCCGCGATAGGCTGTCGGGGACGAGGAGGAGCGTTCCCGCGTCGTTCGGCATCAGCGTCACTTCGACGCCCGGTTCGATTCCGACCGATTCCGCCCACGCCTTCGGCAACGTGACGAAGTAGGTCGAGCCCCCCGTCTTTTGGACCTTGCGTTTGTACATCGTGACTCCGATGGAACGTTGGTGTGTCTCCCCATTCTATAGATCGATCGATCGAAGTACAAAGGGTACGGTCGCAGAGGACAACGTTCCGACCGCGCGGTCGACGGAACGAGTCCCGGAGATTCTCCGTAGGAGGAACGATCCATCGTAGGCAGACATCTGAGTTGCGTCTCGTCGATCGATGCTACAATCCGGAAGTGGGAAGGAGATGGGGGAGAGGAGGGCACGCGTGCTTCGAGTCGGCTACGGGATGATCCTGCTCGCGGGGAGCTGCCTCGTCGGGTACGTTGGGTATCACGTCGTGCGCGTCCTGCTCGCGGCGCGCGGGATCCCGACCTTCTTCAAGGCCCTGATTCTCCTGGTCGCCGCAGGCGTGGTCGTCACGCTGATCGGCCTGATCCGCGAGAGACGGAGGGAGGAGAAGGATGCTTCTATCGACGACGGAGACGATTGAGGGACGGCGGGTCGCCGAGACGCTCGGGCTCGTTCGCGGGAACACGATCCGCGCCCGACACGTCGGGCGCGACATCCTGGCGGGCCTGCGAACGATCGTCGGCGGGGAGATCAAGGACTACACGGTGATGCTCGACCAAGCGCGGGACCAAGCGATCGCCCGGATGGTGAAGCAGGCGGAATCGCTCGGGGCCGACGCGGTCGTCGGCGTGCGCTTCACGACCTCGCAGACGATGCAGAGCGCGGCCGAGATCCTCGCCTACGGGACGGCGGTTCGCCTGGCCGAGTAGGGCGTGTTAGCGCGGTAGATGAGGCAGCGGAGGAACGGCGTACGCAAGGAAAGGCGGCCTCCGGCGAGGAGCCGGAGGCCGCTTCGTTGGATTCGTTCTCGGGGAGTGAGCGCTACGCGTCCGGAGGCGGGATGATCCCCGCGTCCATCAGCGCCTTCACCTCGGCCTGAGCGTGGCGGATCTTTGTCTCCGCTTCCTTGCGGAGCTCGGGCTCGGAGAGGGGGCGCCGTGCGATTCCCTGCTCGATCGCCTTCATCCCGACGGCGACGGCCTCGTTGATGAAGACCTCGGTCTCGAGCATCGTCGGGACGATGTACTCCTCGTGAAGGCCCTTCTCCTCGGCGGTGTTGGCGATCGAGTACGCCGCGGCGATCGCCATCTCGTCGGTGATCGTCTTGGCGAAGACGTCGAGCGTGCCGCGGAAGATGCCGGGGAAGCCGATCGAGTTGTTGATCTGGTTCGGGAAGTCGCTCCGGCCGGTTCCGACGATCCGAACGCCGGCCTCCTTGACGTCCCACGGCCAGATCTCGGGGATCGGATTGGCCATGATGAACGCGATCGCGTCCTTGTTCATCGCCTTGAGCCAGTCCTTCTGGATCGTGTCCGGTCCCGGCTTCGATGCAGCGATGAGGACGTCGGATCCGGCGATCGCCTCGGCCATGCCGCCCGTTCGCCCGTCGGCGTTCGTCTCGACGGCGTAGTTCCACTTGTACGGATTGCGATCCTTGTCGGCCTCGAGGTCCTCGCGTCCCGGATGGAGGATCCCCTTGGAGTCGACGAGGATCACGTTTCCCGCCGGAACGCCGGCTGCGAGGAGGACGCGGACGAACGCGATGTTCGCCGCGCCGGAGCCGATCACGGTGTAGGTAACGTCCTCCATCGATTTGCCGACGAGCTTGACCGCGTTGATCACGCCGGCGAGCGTGATCGACGCGGTCCCCTGCTGGTCGTCGTGCCAGACGGGGATATCGAGTTCTGCCCGCAGCCGGTCGAGGATCTCGAAACACTTCGGGTTGGCGAAGTCCTCGAGGTTGATCCCGCCGAAGCCGGGGGCGATCCACTTGACGGCCTGGATGATCTCCTCGGTGTCCTGCGTGTCGAGCATGATCGGGAACGCGCCGACGCCGCCCAAGTACTTGAACAGCAGCGACTTGCCCTCCATGACCGGGAGGCCGCCGAGCGGGCCGATGTTCCCGAGACCGAGGACGCGCGACCCGTCGGAAACGACGGCGACGGCGTTCGCCTTGTTGGTGTACTCGAACGCCTTGGCCGGATCGGCGTGAATCTCCTTGCACGGGGCAGCGACGCCGGGCGTGTACCAGATCCCGAAATCGTCAAAGCTCGTGACGGCGCACTTGAGCGTCGTCTCAACCTTCCCCCGGTAGAACGCGTGCATCCCAGGGGCTTTCTTCCCCGGGAGCTTGGCACGCTCCAGCCTCTCCTCGACGGTCAGTCCTTGCTCCTCGGCCATCGTCGAACGTTCTCCTTTCGGTGGTCCCTCGGTGGTGGCTCCCGCTATGCGGCGTCGATCCGTGCCGCGATGGTCTTCAGGTTCTCGGCGATCTTCGGCTCGAGCTCTCGGTACAGATTCCCTCCGGCGCTGTCCATCGTCACCAACAGCGGGCCGAACTCCTTGACGGCGAAGATCCAGGCGGCCTCGGGCATCCCGAGTTCGTCGAGCCAGTGGACGTCTTTCACGCGCTCGATGCGTCCGGCGGCGAGCGCGCCGGCGCCCCCCGTGTAGTGGGCGTAGACGCTGCCGACCTTCTCGAGGCCGGCTTGGGTCCGGTCTCCCATGCCTCCCTTGCCGATGACGATCCGCGGGGCGAACGCGTCGAGGAATCGATCCTCGAAGATCTCCATCCGAACGCTCGTTGTCGGTCCGGCGGCGATGACCTCCCATCCGTCGCCCGCTGCGCGGACGACGGGACCGCAGTGGAAGAGCGCCATCGCGCCCGGATCGAACGGGAGCGACTCGCCCTTCTCCTTCGCCTCGAGCATCGTCAGGTGCGCCTCGTCTCGCGCGGTGAAGATCTCGCCGGTCAGATAGAGGATGTCGCCGACGCGCAGCTCACGGGCTTGCGCCTCGTCGATCGGTAGCGTCAGTCGTCTCTCCATCACGCGATCACCTCGCTGGTGCCCACGATCGTTGCCGTCCCGTCGGCGGCGACGACGACGCGTGCGCGTCGATCGGCCCAGCACTGAACGAGGATTCCGAGCGGCAGGGACGCCGGGTGCCGGTGCGCGTACTCGACGTGCACGGCGAGGCTCGTCGTCTCCCCGCCGACGCCCATCGGTCCGACGCCGGTTGCGTTGATCAGTTCGAGCAGCTCGCGCTCGAACGCGGCGACCTGCGGGTTCGGGTGTGCGGAGCCGATCTCCCGCAGCACCGCCTTCTTGCCGAGCTTGAGGGCGATGTCGGCGCCACCGCCGATCCCGACGCCGACGATCGTCGGCGGGCATGGCTTCCCGCCGCACGAGGCGATGTGCTCGACGACCGCCTTCTGGATCCCCTTCAGGCCGACGCCCGGGGGGAGCATCTTGACCGTCGACATGTTCTCGCTGCCGCCGCCCTTGGGAAGGACCGTGATCCGGATCTCGTCCCCGTCAACGATCTCCCAGTTGATGAACGGCATGAACCGGCCGCTGTTGTCCCCGGGATTGGCCCCGGTGAACGGATCGACCGTGTTCGGGCGGAGCGGGATCGCGGCCGTCGCCTCGACGACGGCTGCTGCGATCGAGTCGCGGATCTGGCCGAGGAACGGCGAGGCGACGCCCGCCTCGACGAAGAACGTCTGCAGGCCGGTGTCCTGGCACATCGGGATCGATCCCTCGCGGGCGATCGTCACGTTCTCGAGGATCGCATCGAGTTGCGCCGCCCCGAGTTCCGACGTCTCCTTCGATCGAGCCGCCTTCAGCGCGGCGACGACGTCGGTTGGAAGGACCGTTGATGCGGCCCGAAGGGCCTCGACGATCGCGGACTTCACCGTTTCGCTGTTCATGTCGTCCCTCTCCCGTCCGTCGAGGTCGCTCCGGAGGTCCGATGCGGCCCCTTGCCCATTCCCTGGGGTTTGACGAACTGCTGCTTGTCGAGAATCTGCTTCTCGTACGACTGGAGGAACGTCGGACGATCGCGCTGCAGGAAGCGTCCGACGATGATGTCGTTGCCGGGCGCGAGATCGGCGTCGGCCGGATCGGCGCCGTGCTGGATGACGCTTCGCTCGGCGTAGTACTTCAGCTCGTCGAGGCCATCTCCGATTTTGTTTCGCCGTCCGTAGTTCGTCGGACAGGGGCAGACCGCTTCGACGAACGTGAATCCGGGGATCGAGATCGCCTCCTCGATCGACTCCTTGAGGCGTCGCGCGTGGAGGCTCGTCCATCGGGCGACGTAGACCGCGCCGCTCGACGCGGCCAAGTACGGCAAGTTGAACGGGTTCTCGTAGTTCCCGTACGGAGCGGTCGTTCCGCGCGAGCCGATCGGCGTCGTCGGGCCGAACTGGCCGCCGGTCATCCCGTAGTTGAAGTTGTTGACGCAGAGGACGGTCATGTCGACGTTCCGTCGGGCGGCGTGGATGAAGTGGTTCCCGCCGATTGCGAACAGGTCGCCATCTCCCGAGATCACGACGACCTTCTTGTCCGGCTGGGCGACGGAAAGACCGGTGGCGAAGGCGATCGCGCGGCCGTGCGTGGTGTGGTACGAGTCCAGATCGAGGTAGCCGGCGGCTCGCCCGGTGCAGCCGATGCCGGAGACAACCCCGACCTCCTTCTCGTCCAAGTCAAGCTCGTCGAGGGCGTAGGTGAAGCAGGAGAGGACCGTTCCGAGTCCGCATCCCGAGCACCAGATGTGCGGCAGCCGATCGGCGCGCAGGTAGCGCTCCATCGGGTGCGACATCCCGTCGAGAACCTCCGGCGGGGGGACGGTCTTGGCCTTAGCGAGCATGGGCGAACACCTCCTCGATCGCGTCGACGATCGCCTCGGGATTGTGGATCCCGCCGCCGGCGTGGGGAACGGACTGCACCGTCGCCCGTCCACAGACGGCGCGCTCGACTTCGAGGACCATCTGGCCGAGGTTCAACTCGGGAACGACGAACCCGGCGACTCGGTTGGCGATCTCGGCGATCAGCTTGCTCGGGAACGGCCAGACCGTCCGGAGGCGCAGCATCCCGACCCTGAGTCCCTTCGCCTGCGCCAGGCGGAGGGCGCCGAGCGACGTCCGCGCCGAGATCCCGTAGGTGACGATGACGACCTCGGCGTCGTCGAGATCGGTCTCCTCGACATCGAGGATTGCGTCGGCCGCGCGCGCGATCTTCTCGCGAAGCCGGGGGACGAGATCCGCCTGGGTCTCGGCGTTGATCACCGGGTATCCCCGCTCGTCGTGGGTCAGGCCGGTGACGTGTACGCGGTAGCCGTCGCCGAGGGCGGGCATCCCCTGAGGGACGAGATCCTCGCCTGGCTCGTAGAGCTTGAACTCGCCCGGCGGCGCGTTCGGCGGCTTCCGCTCGACGGTCTCGATCGCGTCCGGATCGATGACGACGCGCTCGAACATGTGGCCGACGACCTCATCGGACATGACGAGGACTGGCATTCGGTAGGTCTCGGCGAGATTGAACGCGCGCGCCGTCAGCTCGAACGACTCCTGCGGCGAGGACGGAGCGAGTGCGATCACGCCGTAGTCACCGTGTGATCCCCAGCGGGCCTGCATCATGTCCCCCTGGGCGACCAGGGTTGGAAGGCCGGTCGACGGCCCGCCCCGCTGGATGTTGACCACGACGCACGGGGTCTCGGTCATCATCCCGAGGCCGAGGTTCTCCATCATCAGCGAGAAGCCGGGTCCCGAGGTTGCCGTCATCGCTTTCTTCCCACCCCACGCGGCGCCGAGGATCGCGGCCATCGACGAGATCTCGTCCTCCATCTGGATGAAGACGCCGCCGACCTGGGGAAGGCGGCGTGAGATCCGCTCCGCGATCTCCGACTGGGGCGTGATCGGATAGCCGGCGAACAGCTCGCAACCGGCGGCGAGCGCGCCCTCGGCGCACGCCTCGTCCCCGTTGAGGAAGTGCGTTCCCGCGAGGATTCGATCAGCCATCGGCGTCACCCGCTTCCTCGTCCTTCTCGCTCCAGATGGCGAAGTCGGGACAGATCAGTTCGCAGAACGTGCAGTTGACACACGCCTCCGGATCCTTCGGCCGCGGCGGGTAGTACCCCTTGGCGTTGAATCGGTCGGCCTCCTCGAGGACGTCCTTCGGGCAGAACTCGATGCAGAATCCGCACCCCTTGCACTCGTCGTCCTGGATGTAGAGGTAGCCGTATTTCGTCTTCCAGCGCTTGGTCGTCGCCGTCGCCATCGCTATCGCCTCTCCCCTAGAGCGCGTCGAGCCGTCGGGCGATCACGGCTTCTCGACGGTAGTCGGGCAGGATCATCGGCGCCGTCCGATCTGTCCCGATCCCGGCGGACTCGAGTGCCGCGACGAACGCGTCCACGTGTTTCAGCGACAGGCCGCTCGGCGCGTTCTCCTTGGCCCATCGCGCCGCCGAGATCCCGGCCCGTCGGCCGAAGACGTTGTAGTCGAGGAGCGAGTTGCCCATCAGGCGGTTCTTCCCGTGCACCCCGCCGGCGACCTCGCCGCCGGCGAACAGCCCTGGGATCGCCGTCCGTCCGTCGGCGTCGATGCGCACGCCGCCGTTCTGGTAGTGGAGCGTCGGGAAGACGAGAGCCGGATCGACGGTGATGTCGATCCCGTGACGGTGCCACATCATCCACATCGCCGCGAGCCGTTCCTTGAGGGTTCCGGGCCCGTGGATTTCCTCGATCATCGGGGTGTCGAGCCAGACGCCGCGCACGCCGGACGGCGTCTCGATCCCCTTCTCCTCGCCGTAACACTCGCGGATGATCGCCGCCGCCTCGACGTCGCGCGGCTCGAGCGGGAAGACGAACGACTCCCCGTCGGCGTTAACCGGCTCGGCCCCCTGGTTTCGGAGCTTCTCGGTCGCCAGCTGGCCGAGGATCGCCGCCGGGTAGGCGACGCCGGTCGGGTGGTACTGGACCGAGTCCATGTCGACCAGCCCCGCCCCGGCCCGATAGGCCATCACCAGGCCGTCGGCCGTCGCGCCGTAGTGATTGGTCGTCGGGAATCCCTGGATGTGAAGGCGCCCGAACCCGCCGGTGGCGAGGACGGTCGCCCGCGCGCGCACGACGACTTGCTCCTCGGTCTCGAGATTGAACAGCACCGCGCCGGCCGCGTTCCCCGCCTCGTCGAGGAGGAGGTCGATCGCCGGGGCGAACTCGAGAACCGGGATGCCGACGTTGCGGACCTCGTCGCGCAGGACGCGCATGATCTCGAGCCCGGTGTAGTCCTTGGCCGAGTGCATGCGCATCCTCGAGGTTCCGCCGCCGTGCGCCTCGAGGTACTCCCCGTCGACCTTGTCGTAGAGGACGCCGAGCGACTCGTGCCACGCGATCATCCGCGGCCCGTCCTCGACGAGCGCACGCGCCAGCGACGGCTCGTTCGTGTAGTGCCCGCCGCCGAGAACGTCGAGGTAGTGGATGGCGGGCGAGTCGTTCTCCCGGTCGGCGGCCTGGATGCCGCCCTGGGCCATCACCGAGTTGCAGTCGCCGTGGCGGAGCTTGGTGACCATCAGAACGTCGGCCGGCGCGATCCCCTCTTCGACGGCGAACAGCGCGGCGACGCTCGCCGCGCCCCCGCCTCCGAGGATGAGGACCGAGACGTCAAAGCCCGGGCTCGACAGGTCGACCGCGGCGGGTTCGACCGACGGTCGCGCCTCGAGCAGGTCGACGACCTCGTGGGGCATCCGGTCGCCCTTCGACGGGCCGACGGCGACTTCTCGCTTTCGGTCGGCCTTGTAGTCAGGATGCCAGGCTTCGAGGAGCTCGGCCCGCGCCTCCGCGGACAGCGGCGCCCGCGTTCCCTCCTTCAGGCGGCGGGCGCGGGTCTCCTCGACCTTGGCGATCGACGCGCGCATGTCGTCGGGGTATCCGTCCTGAATCCCGGCGAGTTGGGGATCGGTCATGTCGCGACCTCCTCGGTGGCGGGCTCTTGCGCCTTCTCGATCACTCGCTGCGCGTACTTCGCCTTCAGCTCGTCGAGGGTCATCGAGGCGAGCCCGTCGAGTTCATCATCGAACGCTCCTGCGTCGAGCTCGTTCATCCGCGCACCGAGGTGCTCCGGCGTCGGCGAGCCGGCGACGCTGTGCAAACGCCGGGCCATCTGTGCGACGTGGTAGTGCTTGATGTCGGCCGGACAGCGCATCGCACAGAGTCCGCACGCGATGCAGTCGAACGACAGCTCGGCGACGCGGGCGACGTCCCCGCGGAGCGCCGCTTGCACGTAGTCCATCACTTCGATCTCCTGCGGACACGCCTTGGTGCATGTGTTGCACGAGACGCAGCGGGCGATCTCCGGGTAGTGCTGCAGGAGGACGTTCTCGCTTGGATCGAGATCGTCGAGGGCGTAGTCGGCGCGGGGAGCCGGTGTGAACGGGAGCTGCGTCAGGTGCATCCCCTCCTCGACCATCTCCTGACAGGCGAGGACGAACTCCAACCGGTACTCGCCCGCCTTCCGGTAGACGGTTCCGCAGGCGCCGCAGAAGCCGGATCGGCATCCGGCGCCGCGGATGAACCGATACCCGGCGTACTCCATCGCGTCCATGATCGTGACGCCGACCGGCACGTCGTACGCCTTGCCCATGATGTAGATGCGTGTCAGCTTCTCGTCCGCCATGCGTTAGGCGCCTCCTTCGGCCGTCGCGGCTTGGGCGACAAGCGCACGCACGACGGGCGTCAACCTCGCCTCGTCGGCGCCGAGCGCGGCGGCCAGCAGTTCGGTGAAGTAGACCACGTGGATCCCCTCGGCGTCCGCGCCGAGGGTCTCGGCCGCCCGCTCGAGGTTGTGCTGACAGAGCGGACAGGCCGTCGCCACCACGTCGGCTCCGGCGCGCAGCGCCGAGCGAAGAATCCGGCTCGACTGTTCGAGCGCCAGATGGGGCTCGTCGACAATCTGGTAGGTTCCGCAGCACTCGGCCTCGAACGGGAAGGCGACCGGGGTCGCGCCGACCGCTTCGACGACGTCGGCCATCACGATCGGCCGCTCCGAGTCATCGATCCCGATCTCCTTCGGGCGGACGAGCGTGCAGCCGTAGTAGGCGGCGACGTTCACGCCGTCGAGCGGGCGAACCGTGGCCGCCGACAGCGATTCCCATCCGACCGTGTCGCGCAGAACCTGAAGCAGATGACGAACGCGGATCCCCCCCTCGTAGTCAGGCTCGCGATCCATGAACGCGTTGATCTTCGTCCGCTCCTCCTCGTCGGCGCCGACGCGCTCGGCGACGCGGGAGAGGGTGTTGAAGCACATCGCGCAGAGGGTCACGAGTTCGTCGGCCCCGGTCTCCTGGGTGCGGACGAGATTGCGGACGGACGCGACGTGGTGCATCAGGTCGTCGTCGGCGAGGGAGTAGACGGTACCGCAGCACGTCCACTTCGGAAGCTCCTCGAGGGGCGCGCCGAGCCTCTCCATCACGAAGAGTGCCGCGTCTTCGTACCGCTTCGCGTCGTCCTTCAGGCTGCAACCGGGGAAGTATGCAAGTCCGCTCATCGTCCTATCCCGTCTTCTTTCGGAGGCTCGCGACGAGCGCGATCTGTGGGAGCTCGCGGATCTCGTCCTTCGACAGCCGATCGAGCGAGACCCGATCGAGCGTTGCCCGGAGGTGGATCTGTCGGAGTGCCTCCATCAGCTTGGCGAGGTCGACCCCCTTCGGACAACGAACCTCGCACGCGAGGCAGCTCGCGCAGACCCACATCGCGTTCGAGTCGAGGAGGGTTGGATCGTCGAGCTGAAGGTCGCGAATGACCTGGCTCGGAAGTCGATCCATCTCCTCGGCGTACGGACAACCGGCCGAGCACATCCCGCACTGGTAGCAGGCGAAGACGCTCTCGCCGGACAGCTCCTCGACCCGCTGGCGGAGGCCTTCTCTCGACACTGCCTTTGCCCTAGCCACAGACGATCCCCTCCACTCCGCGGCGATTCCTGCCATGCGAGATGCAGGTCGTCATCGTTCGATCCTTTCGATCACGGTTCCGTCCGCGTCGTGCACGTCGACGACGAGCGGCATCTGGCCGGGGAGGGCGTGCGTCGCGCAGGCGAGGCACGGGTCGTAGTTGCGGAAGCTCGTCTCGACGAGGTTCAGGATCCCCTGATCGACGTTCCCGTCCTTGACGACGGTTCGCGCCATCTCCTTGATCGACATCGAGATCGCGGCAACGTTGTGCGTCGTTGCCACCACGAGATTGACCCCGTCGATCAGGCCGCGCGCGTCGAGGGCGTAGTCGTGAACCAGCGTCCCGCGCGCCGCCTCAATCACGCCGACGCCGCGTCCCGGTTCACCGAGCGGCGTCCGGAGCGCGCCGTCCATCAGCGCCGGGTCTTCGATCAGCGCCGCCGTTCGCTCCGCCGCCGACAACATCTCGATCAGGCGCGCCCAGTGAAACGCGAACGTCGCGTGGACCGGGCCACCGCCGAAGTAGTCGGCGAACCGCTCGTACTCCGCCTGCGCCAGCGGGGTCCCGATCTCCTTACAGGCGTTCAGCCGAGCCAGCGGCCCGACGCGGTAGACGCCGCTGTCGGCGCCCGCCTCGAACCCGCGCCATCCGACGTCCTTCAGGTACGGGATCTTGACGTAGGTCCACGGCTCCGTTCGCTCATCAATCAGGGAAAGCACGTCTCCAGCGGGGACCTGAGCGTACTCCGAGCCGTCCGGCGCGACGACGCGCACGTCGCCGTCGTAGAAGTTGATGGCGCCGGCCTCGTCGACGAGGCCCATGTAGTAGGTCGGCATCTGTTGAGCCTGGTCGGCGACGAATCGCGTGTAGGTCTCGTCGCCGAGGAGCGCGCCGTGGAAGACCTCGAGGGTCGCCACCGCGAACTCGACCGCCGATGCGGTCATCGCGCGAATCTCGTCGCGCTCCTCCTCGGTGAGTGCCTTCGACTGGCCGCCAGGCACCCCGGTGACCGGGTGGATCGGACGTCCGCCGACGATCTCGATGATCCGCTGCCCGTACCCACGGTGCTTGATCACCTCGCCGCCGAGCTCGAGGCCGACCTTGTTGACGACGCCGAGGATGTTCCGCTCCTGCGGCGGCGCGTACGCGCCGACGAGGAAGTCGGGGCCGCCGAGGTAGTAGAAGTGAAGCAGGTGGTCCGAGAAGATGTAGGCGTTGTACAGAAGCCGGCGTAGCGCAAGGGCGCGCGGCGGCGGCGGCGCGGCGTAGCAGGCGTCGAGCGCCTTCGTCGAGGCGAAGTGGTGCGCTTCGGGGCAGACCCCGCAGATCCGCTCCGTAATCTGGGGCATGTCCTCGCCCTGACGGCCGCGGCAGAACTCCTCGAACCCGCGCAGCTCGGGGATCTGGAAGAACGCGTCGGCCAGGTTTCCGGCGTCGTCGAGGAAGAGCTCGATCCGTCCGTGCCCCTCGAGGCGCGTGATCGGATCGATGCTAACCTGTCGCGTCTCGCTCATGGTAGCGTCCTTTGAACAGCGTCGTCGCCGAGCTGAAGCGGTAGAACGTGCCGACGACGTCGGCGAGCTGGGCCAGGATCTCGTCCTCGGCCTCCAGTTGGTCCTCTCCCTCTTCGCCGGTTCCGACGAGCGACGCGAGCGTGTTGAGCATCGCCGCGCCCTGGTCCTCGATGTTCGCCGTCGGGCCGGCGCAGCCGGTGCACGGCATGTTCGCCTTCGGGCAAACGGCCTCGCAGCCGCCGCGCGTCGCCGGGCCCATGCAGATGTAGCCCTGGTCGAGCAGGCACTTGTCCGGATCCGGCTCGCCTTCGTGCGGGCGGAGGATCCGCGTGATCTTCAGCTGCTCGCGCTCCCGCGGGCACTCGTCGCACAGGTTCTTCGATGACGCGAACACGGCCCCCGTCGGCGGGAGATCGCCGGAGAGCAGCGCGGAGAAGACGTCGCTCACGATCCCGCGCGGCGGCGGGCAGCCGGGAACGTAGTAGTCGACGTCGACGACCGCATCGAGCGGGGTGAGCGTGTTCAGGAACTCCGGCAGGTGAAGGTTCGCACCGTTCTCCGACGCCTCGAGCTTCGGCCAGTTCTCCTTCGGGCCGAAGACGGTCGCGAAGATCTCGTCCCGCGTCGAGAGGTTGGCGAGACCGATCACGCCCCCGGTGTGCGCGCACGAACCGAACGCGGCCAGGTACTTCGTCTTGGCGCGGACGAGCTGCGCGATCTCGCGGTTCTCCTCGGTACGGATCGCGCCGTTGAACAGGACGAGGTCGATTTCGCCGTTCTTGTAGTTGCGCAGGTCGGCGTACTTCACGTCGGCCGCGCACGGCCAGAGGAGGATCTCGGCGCCGGCGGCGACGTCGAGGATCTGTTCGTTGACCTCGAGGAGCGCGCAGTCGCACCCGCCGCACGCCGCGGCCCAGTAGACGCCGATCTTCGCCTTGTTCGCCGGCTTCGGCCGGGCCGCCGACCTATCCGTCATCGCTCGCTCCAACGGGGACGGTACGGGCCGCGGCGACCGGGCTCGGCCCGAGCGCGCGGATCATCTCGACGTAGCTCTCGACCGTCTGGCGGAACTTGCCCCCCTCGCTCGCGCTGATCCACTCGAGGTGGACGCGACGGGGGTCGAGCCCGGCGGCCTCGAGGGCGCGCTTGAGGAGGACGACGCGCCGCCGGGTCTTGTAGTTCCCGGAGACGTAGTGGCAGTCGCCCGGATGACAGCCGCCGATCAACACGCCGTCGGCCCCCTTGTCGAGCGCCGCGAGGACCATCTCCGCGTCGACGCGTCCCGAGCAGTTGACGCGCATCGGGATGACGTTCGGCGGGTACTGCATCCGGCTGACGCCGGCCAGGTCCGCGCCGGCGTACGAACACCAACGGCAGAGAAACGCGACGATCCTCGGTTCGAACGATCGATTCTCGCTAGCCATCGGCAAGGGCCACCTCGACCATCTCCCGGATCTGACCGTCGGTCAGGTTCTTGAGTTGGGCCGCTCCCGTAGGGCAGGCGGAGACGCACGTGCCGCACCCTTCGCAGAGAACCTCGTTGCATTCGGCGACGCCGGCCTCGCCGAGCGAGAGCGCGCTGTACGGACACATGCCGACGCAGACGCCGCAGCCGCCGCAGACCTCCTCGTCGATCGAGACGACCTCCGGCGAGTGGGTCAGCCGCTCCTGCGCGAGAAGGGCGATCGCCTTCGCCGCCGCTCCGCTCGCCTGCGCGACCGCTTCCGGGATGTCCTTCGGCCCCTGGCCGGCGCCGGCGACGAAGACGCCGGCGGTCAGGCTCTCGACCGGGCGGAGCTTCGGGTGCGCCTCCTTGAGGAACCCCTCGCCGCCGCAGCCGATCTTGAGCGTCTTGGTGACGGTTTCGGTCGTCGGGTGCGGGTTCATCGACGTCGCAAGGACGACGAGATCGGCCTCGAGGTCGACCCGCTTCCCGGAGATCGTATCGACGCCCCAGACGGTGACGCGGTCGCCTTCTCGGAAGATGCGGGCAACCTTCCCGCGAAGGTAGCGGATCCGCTCCTCCTCGGTCGCCTTCTGGATGAACTCCTCGTACCCCTTGCCACCCGCCCGGACGTCGATGTAGAAGACGACCGCCTCGCCGTCGTGGACCGCGTGGCGGTAGAGGAGCGCGTGCTTGGCGGTGTACATGCAGCAGATCTTCGAGCAGTAGGCGTTGTGGTTCTCCGGATCGCGCGATCCGGCGCACTGGACGAAGACGACGCGCTTCGGCACCCGGCCGTCGGACGGACGGCGGATCTCGCCGCCGGTCGGGCCGGACGCCGACAGCAGGCGCTCGAACTGGAGTCCGTCGATGACGTCGGGGACGTCGCCGGCCCCGTACTCGCCCAGATTCAGGATCGGGTACGGCTCGTAGCCGGTGGCGACGATGATTGCCGCGACCTCCTCGTCGACGATTTCGGGGAGCATGTCGAAGTCGATCGCCTCCGGCTCACAGACCTTGGCACACTCGCTGCAGCGCAGCGGGTGCAACCCGAGGCATGTGTTCTCGTCGAGGGTGTACGACGACGGGATCGCCTGCTGGAACGGGATGTAGATCGCCTTCCGCTCGGTCAGCCCGCGGTTGAACTCGCTCGGCGCCGACTCCGGGCAAACCTTCTCGCACTCGCCGCACAGGTTGCACTTGTCGGGGTCGACGTAGGTCGGATTCTTGCGGATCTTGGCCGAGTAGTTGCCGACGTAGCCGGACACCTCGAGGACCTCGCTGTAGGTCATCACGTCGATGTTCGGGTGTCGTGACGCCTCGACCATCTTCGGGGTCAGGATGCACTGCGAGCAGTCGAGGGTCGGGAACGTCTCCGACAGCTGCGCCATGTGCCCGCCGAGGGTCGCCTCGCGCTCGACGAGAATCACCTGAAAGCCAGCCTCGGCGACGTCGAGCGCCGCCTGGATCCCGGCGATGCCGCCGCCGATCACGAGGCACTTGTCGACGTGGCCGATGCGGATCGCTTCGAGCGGATGGTTCCCCTTGACCTTCTCGATCATCGTTCGCGCGATTCGCAGTGCTTTCGACGTCGCTTCGTCGCGGTCGTCGTGAACCCAGCTGCAGTGCTCGCGGATGTTGGCCATCTCCACGAGGTACGGATTGAGGTCGGCCTCCTCCGCCGCACGACGGAACGTCGGCTCGTGCATCGACGGGGAACAGGCGGCGACGACGACACCGGTCAGGCGGTGCTCGGCGATCGCGGTCTTGATCCGAACTTGCCCCGGATCGGAGCACATGTAGTCGTAGGTCTCGGTGTGAACGACGCCGGGATGCTCCGCCAGACGTTCGGCGACGGCCTCCGTGTCGACCGTTCGCTCGATGTTCAGACCGCAGCGGCAGACGAAGACACCGATTCTAGGGCCTTGCACCGAGGGCCTCCTTTCCGTGGGCGACGCCTGCGTCGTACGCTTGTTCGTTGAGTTCCTTTGTGTGGGGAGGGACCGAGGAGAGGATCGCCTCGCGCATCGCGTCCTCGGAGACGATGCCCGTGATTGCCGTCATCGCGCCGAGCATCACCACGTTGGCGACGATCTTCCGACCGAGTCCGTCGGCGAGACGGGTGGCGGGGATGCGGAAGACGCGGTCGACGGGCGGAGGAACCTCAGACAGGTCGACGAGATCCTCGTCGACGATCAGGATGCCGGACGGATCGAGCTGCTGGCCGTACTTCTCGTAGGCCTCCTGGGACATGATGACCGCTTGCACCGGAAGGCCGAGCTGCGGGGATCCGATGACGGCGTCCGCCACAACGAGGTCGGCATTGCACGCGCCGCCGCGGGCCTCGGGACCGTACGATTGCATCATCACGGCGTGCTTCCCGTCGAAGATCGTGGCTGCCTTGCCGGTGATCTTCCCGGCCGAGATGATCCCTTGACCGCCGAATCCAGCGAAACGAATCTCAGTTCTCACGATGTCGGTTTCTCACAATGTGAGACTACCCTCCGGCTTCATGATGCCAAGATGGGCGCATCATAGGCTCAGCAGGACAGGGAGTCTACAGCAGGTGACGAGTGTCCCGGCAGCGATTCTCGAATAATGAGAATCTCGCTCGCGGGAGACGGCTGTGGGGAGATGTAGCCGGTGTTCGCGGAATCGAGCAGGTGTGGACGTCGCGTCAGCGCGTTCTGTACCGATCCTCACTCGGAGGGTCGTGTGCTCCGGCGGAAGACGCCGTTTGCGCAGCTCGCCGAGGCGACCCTGCTCATCGGGCGAGCCCGGACGCCGTGGGTGAGGGGATCTCGGCCGGTGAGTGGAGAGCCTCAGTACTGCCACGGAGGTCCGGCCCGCGCGTGACCAGTGGCTCACCACGCTATCCAGCGGTGGATGGCAACTACGAGTTCAGTCTCTCCGCCATCGCTGAACCGATCTCGGCTGGACTGGGGGCAACGGTCACGCCGGCGGCGGTCAGCGCGGCGATCTTGGCGGCGGCTGTGCCGGCGCCGCCGGTGATGATCGCCCCGGCGTGCCCCATCCGTCGCCCCGGTGGAGCCGTTCGCCCGGCGATGAACGCGACGACCGGCTTGGAGATCTCGCGCTCGATCAGCGCCGCCGCCTCTTCCTCGGCCGAGCCGCCGATCTCGCCGATCAGGATGATCCCCTCCGTCTCCGGGTCGGCCTCGAACATCGGAAGGAGGTCGGCGAACGTGAGGCCGACGATCGGATCGCCGCCGATCCCGACGCAGGTCGATTGCCCGATCCCGAGCGCCGTGAGCTGGTGAACGACCTCGTAGGTCAGCGTTCCGCTGCGGGAGATGATGCCGATCGGGCCGGGCGTGTGGATGTAGCCGGCCATCACGCCGAGCTTCGACTTCCCGGGACTGATCAGCCCGGGGGTGTTCGGCCCGAGGAGCCGCGCACCGGCGAGGTCGACGTAGCGCCGGACGGGAAGCATGTCGTGCACGGGAATCCCCTCGGTCAGGCAGACGACGAGCTCGATCCCGGCTTCGGCCGCCTCGCAGATCGCGTCGGCGGCGAACGGCGGCGGGACGAACAGGATCGATGCGTTCGCCCCCGTCGCGGCGACGGCGTCGGCGACGGTGTCGAAGACGGGCACCCCCTCGACCGACTCCCCCGCCTTCCCCGGCGTGACTCCGGCGACGATGTTCGTGCCGTCCTGGAGCATCCGCTCGGTGTGGAAGCGGCCTTCGCCGCCGGTGATTCCCTGTACGAGTGCGCGCGTCTGCCTGTCAATCAGGATGCTCACGATGCTCCCCCCTTGGCCACGGCGCCGACCAACTGCGCGGCCTCCCGGAGGTCCGTCGCGGTCTGGAAGGAGAGGCCTGAGTTCGCCAGGATTCCGCGCCCGGCGTCGACGTTCGTCCCCTCGAGACGCACGATGATCGGACACCGAACGTCGACCGCCTTCGCCGCGGCGACGACTCCTTCGGCGAGGATGTCGCAGCGAAGGATGCCGCCGAAGATGTTGATGAAGACGGCTTCGACGTCCGGATCGCCGACGAGGATGCGGAACCCCTTCTCGATCATCTCGGCGGTGGCCCCGCCTCCGACATCGAGGAAGTTGGCCGGTCGCGCGCCGACGTGATCGATCAGATCCATCGTTGCCATCGCGAGCCCGGCGCCGTTGACGAGGCAGCCGACGTTGCCGTCGAGCTTGATGTAGTTCAGGTTGGCGGCCGTCGCTTCGACTTCGAGCGGGTCCTCCTCCGTCAGGTCCCGCAGCGCCTGTGCCTTCGGGTGACGGAACAGGCCGCTGTCGTCGAGGTTCAGTTTGGCGTCGATCGACACGAGCTGCTCGTCGTCGGTGATCGCGAGCGGGTTGATCTCGGCGAGAGAGCAGTCCTCGGCGCAGAACAGCTTGTACAGGCTGAGGACGAGCTTCGTCGCCGGTCGGACGGCCGACGCCGGAAGCCCGAGCTTCCGGACGAGGCGGTGGGCCTGGAACGGGCGCAAGCCGATCGCCGGCTCGACCCACTCCTTGAGGATCGCGTCCGGGTCGCGCGCTGCCGTCTCCTCGATGTCGACGCCCCCGGCCTGACTCCCGATGACGACCGCCGTTCGCCGCGCACGGTCGATCGTGATGGCGAGGTAGTACTCCGATGCGATGTCGCTTGCCTGCTCGACCAACAGCGTCCGGACGGTGCGCCCCTCGGGGCCGGTCTGCGGCGTCACGAGCGGGTGTCCGAGGAGGCGATCGGCGGCCTCGCGCACGCCGTCAAGATCGTGTGCAAGCACGATCCCGCCGCCCTTCCCGCGCCCGCCGGCGTGGATCTGGGCCTTGACGACAACCGGGGTGCCGATCTCTGCCGCCGCGGCAGCGGCCTCGTCGACCGACGCGACCGCGCGCGCCGGCGCGACCGGGATCCCGTAGGCGGCGAAGATCTCCTTGGCTTGGAACTCGTGAATCTTCATCTGACCGGATGAGCCTCCTCGACCTCGGGGTGGCGGAGAGTATGCGGACCGAACGAGCCAGCGCAACCCGGCCGCCGCCGGGTTGGATCGAGCAAGCCGCTCGTGCTCCTAGATCGGACCGCTCGCGCTGGCTCGTTCGAGGGAGGTCGCTCGCATCGCTCAACGGGCCGCGCCGTGCCGGAGAGCGCGCGTTGAAAGACGCCGAATCCTGAGGTATCGTCCGCGTGACCGGGGACTGAGGGAAGGTGACAATGAAAGGGATTCTGGTCATCGCGGACGGACTCGGGGGCCGTCCGACAGACGCGAGTGGGCAATCCTGTCTCGAGGCGGCGCGAACGCCGACGCTCGACGATCTGGCGCGCCGTGGCGCGCTTGGGCTGGTCGATCCGATCGGGCCCGGCGTGCGTCCCGGAAGCGACACCGCGCACCTTTCCCTTCTCGGGTACGACCCCTACGCGATCTATACCGGCCGCGGTGTCTTCGAGTGCCTCGGAATCGGCATGGACGTTCGCACTGGCGACGTCTGCTTCCGCGCCAACTTTTCCACTGTCGAGTCGCGCGGCGGCGACCGGATCGTGATCGACCGGCGAGCGGGCCGGATCGAATCCGGCCAGCCCGAGCTCGTCGACGCGCTCAACACGATCGAGCTGCGCGACGTACCCGACGTCTCGTTCGAGTTCCGGGCGTCGACGCAGCATCGTGGTGCGCTCCTCCTCCGCGGCGACGGACTGTCACGCTACGTCGGGGAGAACGATCCGCACGACGTCGGGCGGGCGGCGCTCCGGTTCGAGGCCGAAGCGGGCCACGAGCGGGAGGCGGCACGAACCGCCGCCGCGCTCAACGAGCTCGTCGATCGGGGGCACGAGGTCCTGCGCGACCACCCGGTGAACGCTCGCCGGATCGAGATGGGGGAGCCGCCGGCGAATTTCGTCCTCGCTCGCGGTGCCGCGGACTGCCCGGCGATTCCGTCAATCGCGTCGATCTACGGCGTTCGGGGGGCGGTGATCGCCGGCGGAGCGCTCTATCGCGGAGTCGCGCTCGCCTGCGGGATGGCCTCGCTCGACGTCCCCGGCGCCACCGGCGGCCTCGACACCGATCTCTCGGCCAAGGCGGCGGCGGCCGTCCGGGCGCTCGAGACGTTCGACTACGTGTTCGTTCACGTGAAGGGGACCGACAACGCGGGGCACGACCAAGACGGCCCGGCGAAGACGGCGTTCATCGAGCGGATCGACGCCGAGTTCTTCGCCCCGCTTCTCGACGGGATCGATCCGGACTCGACACACTTGGCGTTCACCGGGGATCACACGACCCCGATCGACTTCGGCGATCACACCCACGAGCCGGTCCCCGTCTTGTTTTTCGGTCCGAACGTGATGCCCGATCGAACGTCGGCGTTCGGAGAGCGTGCAGCGGGTGGCGGCGGCCTCGGACGGTGGAGCGGCCGGGTCCTTCCGATGCTGCTCGGCTACTGCAACTGGTCCCCAAAATTCGGATCCTGAGGACGATATGAAGCTCAATGACTTGGCGACGGCGATCGGTGGAAAGGTCCTCGCAGGCGAGGACCGACCGGATGTCGAGATCGACTACGCGTTTGCGGCCGACTTGCTCTCTGACGTGCTCTCCCTGGCTGAAGAGGAGGATCGGACAACGCTCGTCACCGGGATGATCAATCCCCAAGTGATGCGGGTGGCCGAGATCCTCGGGATCGCTGCGGTGATCGTTGTCCGAGGGAAGCTCCCTCCGGCGTCGATGGTGGAGTACGCGGAGGAACTGGGGATCCCGCTCCTGACGACGTGCAAGACGATGTTCGAGACGTGCGGCGTGATGTACGCCGACGGGGTCAGGCCCTCTCGGACGAAGCCGGTTCACGAGACGCGAGACTGCCCTTGAAGCACCAGATTCGGGCCGGGGACGTGGAGCACGGAGGGAGTGCGTCGGCTCGGATCAAGGGTGAACTGACCCGGGCCGGCGTCGACGAGGCGACCGCGAGACGGGCGGGGATCGTCGCGTTCGAGGCGGAGATGAACCTGATCGTCTACTCCGATCGAGGCGGGACGCTCAGCGTCCGGGTCGAGCCGGAGGCGGTCATCGTCGAAGCGGCGGACACCGGACCGGGGATCGAGGACATCGCTCTGGCGATGACGCCCGGGTACTCGACGGCGCCCGAGTGGGCGACCGATCTTGGCTTCGGCGCGGGGATGGGCCTGGTGAACATGAAGAAGAATTCCGACGGCTTCGAGATCGCATCTCGTCTTGGGGAAGGAACGACGATCACCTGTCGGATCGAGCGGCCGAAGGGCGAAACGCCCGGCCGCGAGGAGGGTCATGAAACTCGCTGACGTCATCGAGGCGCTGTCGCTCGACACGTTCACGGCGCCGGTTGAGCCGAACGTCGAGGTCGCCGGGGGATACGTCGGCGACCTGCTCTCGCACGTGCTCGCGTCGGCGATGCCGGGCGATGTGTGGATCACGATCCAGAATCACGCCAACGTCGTCGCCGTCGCCCAAGTGGCCGGGCTGGCGGCGATCCTGATTGCGGATGGGAAGCGCCCGGGCGACGAGGTGCGCGACCAGGCGCGTTCGGCCGGGGTGGTTCTCCTCGGGTCGACCGAGAGTTCGTTCGAAGTCGCCGGACGCCTCCACGGACTGCTGGCGGCGGAGCGGTGAGACCCGTTGTCGCGGACCTGCATATCCACACGTGCCTGTCGCCGTGCGGTGAGCTGTCGATGTCGCCGCGGAGGATCGCCGAGGAGGCGGTGGCGAAGGGGATCGAGATGATCGCGGTGACGGACCACAACAGCGCGCGGATGGTCGATGCGGTCGCCGGCGCGGCGACGGCGGCCGGGCTCGAGTTCCTGTTCGGGATGGAGTTGCAGACGCGCGAGGAAGTGCACTTGCTCGCGTACTTCGACGAGGCGGCCGCTTGTCATCGCTTCGCGGACGCGATCTACGATCTCCTTCCCGACCGTCCCAACGAGCCGGCCTACTTCGGCGATCAGGTGGTGGTCGACGTCGACGAAGAGATCCTCGGCCAGGAGCCGAGGCTTCTGGTCAACTCGCTCGATCTCGCGTTCGACGAGGCGGTCTCGCTGGTGCGCGAGCACGGCGGTCTCCCGGTTCCGGCGCACGTCGATCGAGAGCCGTACGGCCTGGTCGCCCAGCTCGGATTCCCACCGAAGTCGGTCGCATTCGACCTCGCCGAGACGATCAGCGGGACGCTTCCGGGCGGGTTCGGACGAGCGGTCGCGATCTGCTCGTCCGACGCGCATCGTCCCGAGGAGATCGGCCGCCGGAGAACGCTGTTCGAGATGAACGAAGCGACGACGGAGGAGATGATCTTGGCGGCGCAGCGGGTCGGCGGACGGTCCGTGACGTGCGTCGCGGAAGGATGGAGGGGGAAGTGAATGCGACGATGACCGACCGACGAAGGGGCGCCTTGCACAGGCTGATCGAGGAGCACAGGGACGTCGACGGCGCTCTGATCCAGGTGCTCCACGGGGCGCAGAGCCTGCTCGGGCACCTCTCGACCGAGGTGCAGCGTGAGATCGCCGAAGGGCTCGGACTTCCGTTGTCGACCGTTCGGGGTGTGGTGACGTTCTACAACTTCTTCCGCACCGAACCGCGCGGGGAGCACGTGATCAGCGTCTGCATCGGCACGGCGTGCCACGTCAAAGGCGCCGAGCGCGTGATCGACGTCCTCCGCGACGAGCTCGGGATCGGTCTCGGCGAGACGACCGAGGACGAGCAGTTCACGCTCCAGGGGGTTCGTTGCATCGGGGCGTGCGGGCTCGCGCCGGTGATGATGATCGACGACGAGGTCTACGGACGCCTCGACCGCGGGCGGGTCGAAGGGATTCTCGCGACCTACCGATGATGGAGGAACTGGACATGCATCTCCTCGACCTGGTGCAGAACGCGTACTCGGCCGACGCGCACTCGGTCGACGTGCGCGTCCTCTGCGACGCGTCGGCGGACCGGCTGACGATGGTCGTCGAAGACGACGGTCGGGGGATGGACGAGGAGACGTTGCGTGCCGTCGAACGGGGCTTCTTCTCCTCGAAATGCTCGTCGTGTGTCGGGCTCGGGATCCCGTTCCTCCGGCAGACGGCCGAGCAGTGCGACGGTCGGTTCGACATCCGCAGCCGCGCGGGCGCCGGGACACGCGTGACCGCCGAGTTTCGGCGCAGTCACGTCGATCTGCCGCCGTTCGGCGATCTGTCGGCGACGTTCCTCGACGTGTTGATGGGCGCGGAGGATCGCCACGTGCGGATCGAGTACCGATGCGACGAACGAGAGATGGAGATCGACACGGCGACCCTGTCGGATCTCCTCGGGGGGCTGCCGATGCAACATCCTGAGGTGGTCCGATTCTTGAAGAAGTACATCGAAGAACGTGTTCGATAGGGACGAGGAGGACGGATGAAACTGGAAGAGCTTCGCGAGATTCGCGAGCGGGCATCGAAGGAGATGGGGCTCCGCAAGGGGAACGCGCGGGCCAAGGTGCTCATCGGCATGGGAACGAGCGGGATCGCGGCGGGCGCGCGGGACGTGATGGCGGCATTCCTTGACGAGATCAGCGTTCGCAATCTGACCGATGTCGTGGTGACGCAGTCGGGCGAGCGCGGCCTCGCGTCGTCGGAGCCGGTCGTCGAGGTTCACGTCGACGGCGAGCCGACGGTCGTCTACGGCCGGATGACGGCCGACCGTGCCCGACGGGTGGTCGTCGATCATCTGGTGAATGGAAACGCCGTCTCCGAGTTCGTCATCGAAGTGAGGGAATGATGCAGCGTCGGATCGACGTTCTCGTCTGCTCCGGCGCGGCGTGCGTCTCGGCCCACTCCGCCGAGGTGAAGACTGCGCTCGCGCGTGAGATCGACGCGCGGGATCTCGCCGACGAGGTGCGCCTCGTCGAGACGGGGTGCATGGGGCCGTGCGAGCTCGGCCCCGTCCTCCTCGTCTACCCCGACGGTGCGTTTTACATCCGCGTCACGCCGGAGGATGCGGCGGAGATCGTCGAGGAGCACTTCCTGAAAGGTCGACCGGTGCGCCGCCTCCTGTGGGAGAGCCCGGACGCGCGTCGGATCGCCGAGGGGAAGAAGCTCGTCCCGTTCTTCGAGAAACAGCAGAAGATCGTCCTGTCGAACTGCGGCGAGATCGACCCGGAGACGATCGAGGAGTACATCGCCGTCGGCGGGTACGAGGCGCTCGGGCAGGCGCTCACCGAGTCAACGCCCGAGGCGCTCGTCGAGACGATCGTCGCTTCGGGTCTGCGCGGTCGCGGAGGGGCCGGATTCCCGACCGGGCTCAAGTGGCGGCTTGTCGCCGGGGAGCCGGGTTCGACGAAGTACGTCGTCTGCAACGCCGACGAAGGGGATCCGGGCGCGTTCATGGACCGGAGCCTGCTCGAAGGCGATCCACATGCGGTGATTGAGGGGATGGCCATCGCGGCATTCGCGGTCGGTGCGACGCACGGGTACGTCTACGTGCGCGCCGAGTACCCGCTCGCGATCCGACGACTGAATCACGCGATCGACCAGGCGCGGAAACTGGGGCTGCTCGGCGAGAACATCCTCGAGACCGGGTTCTCGTTCGACCTCGAAGTGAGGATCGGGGCGGGGGCGTTCGTCTGCGGCGAGGAGACGGCGCTGATCGCGTCGATCGAAGGGGAGCGCGGCGTCCCGCGTACGCGTCCGCCGTACCCGTCGTCCGCCGGGGTCTTCGGTCGGCCGACGCTGATCAACAACGCCGAGACGTGGGGGAACATCCGCCACATCGTTCTCCGCGGCGCCGAGTGGTTCTCATCGATCGGCACACCGGAGAGCCCGGGGACGAAGGTGTTCGCCCTCTCCGGGAAGGTCGTCAACACGGGACTGGTCGAGGTTCCGATGGGAACGACGCTCCGTGAGCTGATCTACGACATCGGCGGCGGCGTTCCCGATGGGAAGGCGCTCAAGGCGGTCCAGACCGGCGGTCCGTCCGGCGGGTGCATCCCGGCGGATCGGATCGACACGCCGATTGACTACGAGTCGCTCCGCGAACTCGGGGCGATCATGGGCTCCGGCGGCGTGATCGTGATGGACGAGGACAACTGCATGGTGAACATCGCCAAGTTCTTCCTCGAATTCACGTGTGATGAGTCGTGCGGCAAGTGCGTGCCCTGCCGGGCCGGAACGCGACAGATGCTAGACATTCTCGAGCGGATCACGGAAGGTGAAGGGCGGCCGAGCGACGTCGAGCAACTGCGCTCCCTCGGGGAGACGATCGTCGCGACGTCGCTGTGTGGACTCGGTCGATCGGCGCCAAACCCGGTCCTGTCGACGATCGAGCACTTCGGCGACGAGTATCGGGCGCACATCGAGGACCGCGCCTGCCCGGCGAAGGTCTGCACCGCGTTGATCCGGTACGGAATCAGCGCCGAGGCGTGCAAGGCGTGCGACAAGTGCCGAGCGGTCTGCCCGGTGACCGCGATTCGCGGCACGCCGGGCAACCCGCCGTACGCACTCGACGCAGAGGTCTGCGTCCGGTGCGGCCGCTGCGCCGAGGTCTGTCCGTTCGGCGCGATTCGGATCGAGACCGGAGCAGCGAACCGAGAGACGCAGGGAGTTGGAGGGGTGTAGTGGAGACGATCAAGCTGAAGATCGACGGTCGGGAGATCACGACCGAGGCCGGAAAAACGATCCTCGAGGTGGCGACCGAGAACGGGATCCGCATCCCGACGCTCTGTCACCTCGACGGGGTGGAGGACGTCGGCGCGTGCCGGCTGTGCATCGTCGACGTTCACGGGCAGCTGGTGACCTCGTGCACGACCCAGGTCGCCGACGGGATGGAGGTTCAGACGCAGACCGAGTCCGTCAAGGAGTATCGCAGGACGATCCTCGAGCTGCTGTTCGCCGAGGGGAACCACGTCTGTTCGTTCTGCGTCTCCAACGGCGGCTGCGAGCTGCAGGATCTGGCGTGCGAGCTCGGCATGCACTCGGTACGCGTCCCCTACACCTACCGTCGTGAGCGGATCGACGCGAGCCACCCGCAGTTCCTGATCGACCGGGATCGTTGCGTCCTCTGCGGACGCTGCGTCCGGGTCTGCGCGGAGGTCGAAGGTGCGCACACGTGGGGGTTCGCCGAGCGGGGAAGCTCGGCCCGCGTGATCACCGACCTCGACGTGGACTGGGGCGACGCGGAGTCGTGCACCAGCTGCGGGAAGTGCGTCGAGGCGTGCCCGACCGGCGCGATCGTGCGCAAGGGGGCGTCAAATGCCGAAATGCGCAAGCGGACCGAGCTGGTTGGCGAGCTGACCGAGAGGAGGGGCCGTGGATAAGGTGCGCGTAGCGACGGTCTGGTTCAGCGGATGTGCCGGCTGCCACATGTCTCTTCTCGACATCGACGAGACGTTGATCGACCTGCTCGATCGGATCGAGTTCCACAACAGTCCGTTGACCGATCTGAAGACGTTCCCCGAGGACGGGGTCGACGTGACGCTGATCGAGGGCGCGGTTGGGAACGAAGAGCACGTCGAGATCGCGCGCCTCGCGCGCGAGCGATCGAAGATCGTCATCGCCCTCGGCGACTGCGCCGTCACCGGGAACATTCCGGCGCTCCGCAACGGGATGCCGCCCGATCGGATGATCGAGGCGATCTACGGTCCCGAACAGACGACCAACGGCGCGCTGCCCTACGACGTCGTCCCCCACCTGCTCGATCGCGTCCGGCCGCTGCACGAGGTGATTCCGGTCGACTACTTCCTGCACGGGTGTCCGCCCCCGCCCGGGGTGATCGCCAAGGCGATTCTGGCGCTGCTCGACGGCAAGGCCCCCGAGCTCGTCGGCGACGACCTGAAGTTCGGTTAGGAGAGGAACAGACTGATGGAGAAGCAGATACACATCGAACCGGTCACCCGGATCGAAGGACACGCCAAGATCACCGTCTTCCTCGACGACGCGGGCGAGGTCCGCGACGCCCAGTTCCACGTGACCGAACTGCGGGGCTTCGAGAAGTTCTGCGAGGGGCGCACCTTGTGGGAGATGCCCGGGCTGACCGCGCGCATCTGCGGGATCTGTCCGGTGAGTCACATCCTCGCCTCGGCGAAGGCGTGCGACGCGATCCTCGCGGTCCGCGCACCGGAGAGCGCCGTCCTCCTCCGGCGGCTGATGAATCTCGGGCAGATGGTCCAGTCGCACGCGCTCAGCTTCTACTACCTGTCGGCGCCCGACTTCCTGCTCGGTTGGGATGCCGATCCGGCGATCCGCAACGTCGTCGGTCTCGTCGCCGAGAACCCCGAGCTTGCCCGGAAGGGAATCCGTCTTCGTGCCTACGGCCAGGAGATCATCAACCGGCTCGGCGGGAAGCGAGTCCATCCGGCGTGGGCCGTCCCCGGTGGAGTCAACCAGGCGCTGTCCGCCGACGATCGCCAGTGGATGCTCGACCACCTGCCGGCGGCGCTCGACACGATTCGCGAGACGATCGACCTCCTCAAGACGTCGTTCGACTGCGACGCGCGCGGCGTCCTCGGCGAGTTCCAGAGCATGTACATGGGCCTCGTCGCCCCCGGTGGGCTGTGGGAACACTACGACGGGCTGATCCGAATCGTCGATCAGGACGGTTCGATCGTCGTCGAGGGGCACGATCCGTCGCGCTACTTCGAGATCATCGCCGAGGCGAGCCAGCCGTGGACCTACCTCAAGTTCCCGCACTACGAGCCGATGGGTTTCCCCGACGGGATGTACCGTGTCGGCCCGCTCGGCCGCGTCAACGTCTGCGAATCGTTCGGAACGCCGGAGGCCGACGCCGAGCTGGAGGCATTCCGCACGGCGACGAGCCGTTGTTCGGGCAAGGTGTTCGACTACCACTACACGCGCCTGCTCGAGATCCTGGCGTCGCTCGAACGAATCGGCGTCCTGCTCGACGACGAGCGGATCCTCTCGCCGCGTGTGCGCGCCGAGGCGGGGATCAACGAGCTCGAGGGCGTCGGGATCCACGAGGCGCCGCGGGGAACGTTGATCCACCACTACCAGGTCGACGCGAACGGCCTGATCGAGAAGGCGAACTTCATCGTCTCGACCGGACACAACAACCTGGGGATGAACCGCGCGGTCGCCGAGATCGCCAGGATGTACATCCACAAGGGCGAGGTCACCGAAGGGCTGCTGAACCGGATCGAGGGCGGGATTCGTGCCTACGATCCGTGTCTCTCCTGTTCGGTGCACGCCGTCGGGCAGATGCCGATCGACGTCTCGATCGTCGACGCCGACGGCGCGGTCCGGGGACGGCTGGCGCGGGAGTAGGCGGACCCCATGGATCTGGTGATCGGGATCGGGAACCGGCTGCGGCGCGACGACGGGATCGGCCCGGCGCTCGTCGAATCGTTCGGCGAGCGAGCGGGGGTTGAGTTCCGCGTCGTCCATCAGCTCACGCCCGACCTGGCTCCCCGCGTCGGCGCGGCGAACCGCGTACTGTTCGTCGACGCAGCGATCGACGAGGCGGAAACCTGTCTCCGCGCGATCGAAGGGGACGCGTCGCGTGGGATCGGCCACACCCTGTCCCCGGCCGGTCTGCTTCATCTCGCGACGACGCTCTACGACGTCACGCCCCCGGCGTGGGTGCTGGCGGTGCCCGGAAGCGACTTCGCGATCGGCGAGACGCTGAGCCGCGAGGCGAGCGAACGTCTGCCCGAGGCGAAGCGGCAGATCGAGGAGTGGCTCGATGCCGGAACCGTCCTGACGAGGACCTGACGAGGAGGACCTGTTGAGAAGTCTGCTCGAGAAGTATCCCCGGTCGACGGAGCACCTGCTCGACATGCTCCACGACCTGCAGGCGGCCGAGCCGCGCAACTACCTCACCCGCGACGCGCTGCGCGCCGTCGCCGACTACCTGTCGTTGCCCCTCTCGAGTCTGGTGAGCACGGCGACGTTCTACTCGATGTACAGCCTGAAGCCACGGGGTCGCCACATCATCCGCATCTGCGAGTCGCCGCCCTGCCAGATCGTCGGCGCCGAGTCGCTGATCGACCTGCTGCAGGAGCACCTCGGTGTCGGGGTCGACGAGACGACGGACGACGGGGCGTTCACGCTGGAGACGTCAAGCTGTCTCGGCGTCTGCGGGGTTGCCCCGGCGATGATGGTTGACGAGGAGCTGTACGGGAATCTGACTCCGGCGCGCGTGGTCGACGTCATCGAAGACGTGAGGAGGCAAGATGCGGCTGGCTAGAGGGCACGTGCTGATCGGAATCAACGAGGAGGGCCTTCTCGCCGGCGCCCGCGATGTCGAGGACGCGCTCCGCCGCGCGCTCGCGGAGAACGAGCTCGCCGAGGAGATCGAAGTCATCGAGACGGGCGATCTCGGCGAGACCGGTCGGGGCGTCCTCCTGAGCGTCTACCCCGACGGCGTGCTCTACGCCGGGGTCGGTGTCGAGGACGTCGCGGAGATCGTTGCCGAGCATCTGCTGAAGGGGCGACCGGTCGAGCGCCTTCGCCTGCCGGCGCGGCCGACGACGCCGACCGGCCTCACCGGCAAGCAGCCGCGAATCGTCCTCGAGAACTGCGGGGTCATCGATCCGGAGAGCCTGGAGGAGGCGGTCGCCGTCGGGGCCTACGAGGCGATGGCCCAGGTGGTCGAGAACGGCATCTCCCCCGCCGACCTGATTGAAGAGATCAAGCGCTCCGGCCTGCGCGGCCGCGGCGGCGCAGGGTTCCCGACCGGGCTCAAGTGGTCGTTCACCGCGCCGGGCGAGGAGAAGTACGTCGTCTGCAACGCCGACGAGGGGGAGCCGGGAACGTTCAAGGACCGGCTGATCCTCGAGGGAGATCCGCACCGGCTGATCGAGGGGATGATGCTCGCCGGGTACGCGGTCGGCGCGTCGAAGGGTTACGTCTACATCCGCGGTGAGTACCACCTGTCGATCGCCCGGATGCAGAAGGCGATCGACGCCGCGCGCGAGGCCGGGCTCCTCGGCCGGGGCGTCTTCGGATCCGACTTCGTCTTCGACGTCGAGATCAAGAAGGGCGCGGGGGCCTACGTCTGCGGCGAGGAGACGTCGCTGATCGAGTCGATCGAGGGGAAGCGCGGCTACCCGCGGCTGAAGCCGCCGTATCCGGGCGCGGTCGGGCTGTGGGCGAAGCCGACGGTCGTCAACAACGTCGAGACGCTCGCCAACGTGCCCCCGATCGTTCGGAACGGCGCCGCCTGGTTCCGCGGGTACGGGACCGAGACGTGCCCGGGGACGAAGGTGTACACGATCCTCGGCCACATCGCGCACCCCGGCCTGATCGAGGTCGAGATGGGGACGCCGCTGCGGACGATCATCGAGACGTGTGGCGGTGGCGTGAACGACGGCAAGGCGTTCAAGGGCGCGTTGATCGGCGGAGCGGCCGGCGCGTTCGTCTGTGCGGACTGCCTCGATCGGCCGATGGACTTCGACGGTCTGCAGGAGCTGTCGGCTGTCCTCGGGTCGGGTGCGATCCTCGTCCTCGACGAGGACGCGTCGATCGTCGACATGCTCGACGGGATCCTGGCGTTCTTCCAGCACGAGTCGTGCGGTCAGTGTGCACCCTGCCGAGCGGGGACGCGCGCGCTCAAGACGATGATCGGCGCGATCCGTGCCGGGCGAGGGCGACCGGGCGATCTCGAGCGGCTGGTCGAGATCGCGTCCGCGATGCAGGCGGCGTCGCTCTGCCCACTCGGTCAGTCGGCGATCATGCCGATTCGAAGCGCTCTCCAGCACTTCCGGGGCGAGTTCGAGTCGCGGATCTCGGCATCGGTCGGCATCGCATAGTTTCGCGGCGAGCGTCGGCGGGAGAGCGTCGAGGCTTGAATCGGCGCGGACGGCCACCTATTCTGGAACGACACCGAGGTCGGAGGTCGTCGTGAACCGCGAAATCTCGCCGCTCGACGGACGGTATCGGGATCGGGTGGGGCAGCTCGGGGACTACTTCTCCGAGTTTGCCCTCGCCGAGGCGCGGTGCGCGATCGAGCTGTGCTACGTCGAGGCGCTCGACGAGACCGGCCTGTTCTCCAAGCTGAGCGACGAGGAGCGGTCGCGGATCACGGCGGCGAAGGAGACGTTCGGCGAGGCCGACTTCGGTCGGATCCAGGAGATCGAGCGGGCGATCCGTCACGACGTCAAGGCGTGTGAGCTCTACTGCCGCGAGCGGCTGTCCCTGGCGAACCCGAACCTGATCCACTTCGGCCTCACGTCGGCCGACGTCAACACCCTCGCCTACGCTCGAATCCTGACACGCTACCGGGACGAGGCGCAGCTTCCTCAGGTGCGCGCGCTCTTCGAACGCCTCGTCGAGCTCGCCGAACGCTGGAAGGGCGTGCCGTTCCCGGCGCGGACGCACGGTCAGCCCGCGTCGCCGACGACCGCGGGGAAGGAGATGGCCGTCTTCGTCGGGCGACTCCTCCGCCAGGCCGATCGGCTCCGCGCGTTCCGGTTCCGCGGGAAGCTCTCCGGTGCGACCGGGACGTACGCCTCGTTCGCGATTGCGTTTCCCGAGTTCGACTGGATCGGCTTCGCGGACGCGTTCGTCACCGGGCTCGGCTTCGAGCCGAATCGGTGCACGACGCAGATCGACGACGGCGACGCATTGGCCGAGTACTTCGGGATCACGGCGAGGATCAACGGGATCGTCCTCGATCTCGATCGCGACGCGTGGGAGTACGTCTCCCGCGGCGAGTGGGTCCAACGCGCCGCGGACGGCGAGGTCGGATCGTCGACGATGCCGCACAAGGTGAATCCGATCCGGTTCGAGAACAGCGAGGGGAACCTGACGATCTCCAACGCGCTGTTGCACGCGCTGTCGGAGAAGCTGACGGCCTCACGGATGCAGCGCGATCTGTCGGACACGACGGTCAGGCGGAACATCGGGGTTGCTCTCGCACACGCGCACCTCGCGCTCGGCGAGACGATGCGCGGGCTCGACGAGATCGAGGTCGCCGCCGACGTCGCGCGGGCGCACGTCGATGCCGCGCCGGCGGTGCTGACCGAGGCGATCCAGTCGGTTCTCCGGGCAGAGGGGGCGGACGATCCGTACGAAACGGTGCGCCGGTTCGCGCGCGGGAAGGCGATGACGCTCGACCAGCTGCGCGCGTTTGTCGATGGACTGCCGGTCTCCGAGGAGGCGAGGACGCGTCTGTCCGCGCTTCGCCCGTCCGACTACGTCGGGCTGGCCGAGCGGATCTGCGAGGAGACGACCGCACGCGCGCGGGCGTGGCTTGCGGGGTGAATGCGCCAGATCGGGTGACGGGACGTTCTCGGGCGGCGCGACCGAGCTGAGAGTCGAAGGAGGACGTGGATGTTCTGGAGGAAGCAGAAGGAGATCGAGTCGCTTGTCCTCGAGCACCTGGGCCACGTCGACGCGGCGCTCGCCGCGCTGAAGCGGTCGCTTCGTGCCTACCTAACTGACAGGGACATCGAGGCGGCCGACGCGTTCGCCCTCGAGACGCACCGCGCAGAGGGAGAGGCGGACGATGCCCGGCGTCGGGTGGAAGTGCGGATGCTCGCCGGCTCTCTCCTGCCGACGTCGCGACGGGACATCCTGCAGATCATCGATCAGGTCGACCGATTGGCGAACGCGGCCGAGGAGATCCTCGACTACCTCCTTCTGCAGCGGGTCGACGTTCCCGCGGAGATCCTGGCCGACTTGACCGAGATTGCCGAGCGATCGGATGAGACGTTCGCCGAGGTCAAGGCGGCGGTGACGAGCCTGTTCGGCCGGGTCGACGACGCGCTGAAGCACACCCAGGCGATCGAGCACCTGGAGGGGGAAGTCGATCACCTGGAGCGACGGGCGACGAAGACGCTGTTCGGGCTCGACATCGAACTCGCGCGGAAGCTTCAGGTGTCGGGGTTCATCCAGCGGCTCGTCCGCCTGTCCGACCGCGCCGAGGACCTGTCGGACCTGATCGAGCTGATCATCGCCGCGCGTCGCGTCTAGTTAGATCTGGTCAGCGGAGTGTGCGAGCCGCGCGCCGCGTGTAGTTGGATGTAATCCGCAGAGTGTGCGCGTCGCGCCGCGTCTAGCCGGGGCCGGTCAGGGCGGTGTACAGACGGTAGAGGCAGAACGAGAACAGGCCCGCCGCCGTCGGCGTTGCGACCCAGCCGACGACGATCTCGACGATCTTCCTACGACGGACGGTGCGGATTCCGTGCAGGATCCCGACGCCGATCACGGCGCCGACGATCGCCTGCGACGTCGACACGGGGATTCCGACGATCGAGAAGAAGTGCACGGCGAGAGCGGCCGCCGTCTGAGCCGAGTAGGCGCTCACCGGCCCCAGCTGTGTGATCCCGCCCCCCACGGTCTGCGTCACCCGAGCGCCGAACGTCAGCACCCCGGAGGCGAGAGCAAGACCGCCCAACAGGCTCAACCAGCGGGGCTCGATCCCAAGGTTGGTGATCGGTCCCATCGCCGTGCCGACGTGGTTCGCGCCGAGGGAGAAGGAGATGTAGCACGCGCTTAGAATGAGAAGCGCGTTGGGCAGGCGCTGCCAGATGGAGTCCTGGCGCAGACGTCTCAGGACGAACACCGACCCTGTGTAGATCACGACCGCTAGAACCCCGACGAGGATCGGGCAGACAACCCACACCTCGGCGATGGACGCGACCTTCGCCCAATTCATGCTTGCGCCACTCGCGAGGCCGACGCCGGCCAATCCGCCGACGATCGCCTGCGACGTGGAGACGGGAAGCCGGAACAGGGTAGCGACCGTGACGAACAGACCGGCGGAGAGCATCGCGATCAGGATTGCGACGGACGGAAGGTCGGAAGTCACGATCCCCTTGCCGACGGTCTCCATCACGCGCCCACCCTGGAGGAGTGCGCCGGCGACTGCGGAGGCGGCGACGAGAAGGGCGGCGCGGCGGTAGCTGAGCAGGCCGGATCCAACTGAGGTCCCGATACAGTTCCCGGCGTCGTTGGCGCCGATGTTCCAGCCGACGTAGGCGCCGGCGATGAACAGCGGGATCAGCGTGAGCAAGGGAGACCTTTCCTCGGGTGGCGTGGTCTGGTCTTCTCCAACGCGTCCTCCTTCGAGGATCCTCGGGTTGACGTCTCGTGACTCCGGCGGTGCGGCGGTTGTAGGGGTACGGTCTGGTATATAGAGAATATATCAGCGGTCGCGGCAGGGCAACGTGATTCGACGCCGGTGAATCCGGAAGACGGCGTCGCCCCCCGGATGGACTTCGCTCGGGGGCAACCCGCGGCTATGCGAGGAGCTCGCCGCGGAGGACGGTGACCGCGTTGCCGGCGAGTCGGACTCGGTCGCCGTCGAGGGCGACGCGAACGATCCCACCCCGAGTCGATGCTTGGAAGGCAATCATCTCTGTCTTCCCGAGGATGCGGCTCCAGTACGGTGCAAGCGCACAGTGGGCCGACCCGGTGACCGGATCCTCGTCGATCCCGGCGCCGGGAGCGAAGAAGCGCGAGACGAAGTCGTAGGCGTCGTCACCTCTCGCTGTCAGGATCACCCCACGGACGCCGAGCTGCTTGAGGCGTCCGACGTTCGGTGCGGCGCGGCGGACGGTCGCCTCGCCCTCGGCTGCGACGAGGAAGTCGAACCGCGTTCTCCCGACGTAGACGGGGTCGACGCCGAGAGCGTCGACCAGTCCGTCGGGCGGATCGGTTGGCTCGGGGGGATTCGTCGGGAACGAGAGCTCGATCCGGCCGCCGCGGCGATCGGCGGTCAGCAGCCCGCTTCTCGTGTGGAACCGGGCCTGTGAATCGCACGGAAGGACTTCCGTCTCCCAGAGGATGTGCGCGGTCGCGAGCGTCGCGTGTCCACAGAGATCGACCTCGACCGCGGGTGTGAACCAGCGCAGATCGTAGTCCCCGTCCGATCGCGGAACGGGAAACGCTGTCTCCGACAGGTTCATCTCCGCTGCCACGTTCTGCATCCACGCAGGGTCGGCGGGGGCGTCGAGCAAGCAGACGCCGGCCGGATTGCCGCGGAACGCCTCGTCGGTGAATGCGTCGACTTGATAGATCGGGACAGGCATCGGGCCTCCTTCGTCGTCTCGCGCCAGCGGGGTCATCGTACCGGCTCGAGCGACGGAGGTCACGACGCGCACCGGCGATGGACACGTGTACCCCCCGAGTGTGATGAACAACACGTCCGGGGACTGCGGGGGTCCCCCGCCGGCGAACGTGACGGACATAACATCGCTGCGGAATGGCTCGAAGAGTCGCTCCGATCCTGCTGGGCGACGGATGGGCAAGACGCGCAGCAGGCCCTGCTGGGCGGTGCCCAGCAGGCGCTGTCCGAAGGACAGCCGCTGCTCGAAGAGGAGCAGGCTCCGAAGGAGCCAACAACCTCTCCACAGGAGAGGCGCTGTCTGCAGCCGAGAGGCAAAGGAAGTGGTGAGATGACCGACCGACTCCGGGTGGTGCGTAAGTGGGGAATCGTGCTGTCGGTCGCGCTCGTCGTCGCGCTCAGTTCGTTGGCGGCGAGCGCCGAGGATCCGTGCACGAAGCGACCCGACCTGTGGCTTCCGCCGGACGGGACGCCAGGGCTGGCGAACGGCGGGATCTCGGTGCAAGAGACCTCGGGCGACGTCTGTCAGGGCGGGGTCGTCACGATCACGGTGACGATCGACAACCTGAGCTGCGGCGACGCCGGACCGTTCGACGTTACCGTCTACTACGACGACTGGGCACACCTGATTGGGACGCAACGCGTCGACGGGCTTCCGGGATGCGAGTACACGACGTTGGTGTTCACGTGGGACACGGACGGCGTGCCGACGGGAGAGCACGAGATCATCGCCTGTGCCGACACGGACGGCGAGGTCGTCGAGCTCAACGAGACGAACAACTGCCTCACGATCGATGAGACGCTGAACGTCCGTCCGAATGCACCGTTCGTCGAGGCGAAGAAGTCGTTCCACGATCCGAACGGCGACACGCCGGCGCCCGGGGAACGAATCGAGTTCGAGGTCGTCCTGTGCAACGTCGGCTGCGACGATCAGGGCGACAACCCGGGACACGAGTTCACCGACACCCTCCCCGACGGACTGACCGCGCTCAACTTCGTCTCGGCGACCCGCGGGACGATCACGATGGAGGGGAACGGCTACGCCTGGGACGGTGACATTCCGGCGGGTAGCTGCGTCACGCTCACGTTCAAGGCCGACATCGACGGCGATGTCGAGGACCTGACCGAACTCTGCAACCAGGGTGTCGTCCACTGGGACAGCGACGGCGACGGGACGAACGACGCGATCGAGCCGACCGACGACCCGGCGACGCCGGGCGAGGACGATCCGACCTGTTTCACGGTGGAGATCTCGGGGGGCGCGCTCCCGCTGTCGGGAACGATCGACGCGCCGACGCTCTCCGAATGGGGAATGATCGCGGCGTTCGCGCTGTTCGCGTTCGCGTTCTGGTATCGGGTGCGTCGTCGCCGAGCGACGGCGGGGTGAGCGGGCGATGATTCGATCGGCGATCGAGCGGCCTCGGCGACGGCAGGTGACGCGCCTCGCGCCACGGCTCGTCGCCTGTGCGGGCGTCGTCGCCCTGCTGATCGTCCTCGCCAACGCCGACGGAGCGATGTCGGCGATCCAGGGCGCGTTCGCCCGGGTCACGGGCGGGATCCTCAGCCTGTTCGGCGAGACGGTCACCGTCGACGGGAACACCGTCCAGACGGGGCGGTTCGGGATCTCGGTGGTGACGGCGTGCACGGGCCTGTTCCTGACGGGGCTGTTCTCGATCGCCGTGATCGCGTTTCCGACCGGCCTTCGGTCGAAGCTCGTCGGAATCGGGATCGGCGCGGGCGGCCTGTTCGTCCTGAACGTCGTCCGGCTGGTCAGCCTGTACTACGTCGGCGTGCACTTGCCGGGATGGCTCGACACGGTCCACCTCCTCGTCTGGCAGTCGGGGCTGATCGTGCTCGCGATCGCCCTGTGGCTCCTCTGGGCGGGGACGCAGGGCCGAAGGCATCGGGAGGCGACGCGATGAGGCCGAAACTCGCGCGAACCGTCGTGCGATTCGTCGTCATCTTTGCAGTCGTTCTCTGCGCATTGGCGGTCGGCTGGCCGCACGTCGCGCCGGCGTACACCACCGCGGTGGCGACGTTGGCGCGTCCCGTCCTCCGGGCGGTTGAGGCGCCGAACGTGACCGTCCTGGATGCGCGCGGAGACGAACTCGGCGTCTATCGGATCGTCGGCGAGAACCGGATCGCGCCGGTCGTCGTCTTTGATCGATACCTGTTCTTCGCCGTCGTCCTGCTCGTCGCGCTGTTCGCGGCGACGCCGGGCCTCGGCGTCCGTCGACGGGTGGCCCGGACGGTTGCGGGGCTTGGACTGCTTCTCGTCCTCCATGTCGCCTACCTGGTGGCGTCGGTCGAGCTCGTCTACGCCGTCGCTGCGGGACGCGCGGTCGGCGGGTGGCAGGTCGCGGTTCGCGTTCTGTGGGAAGCGGCTCCGATCTTGATTTGGGTGGTGTTGACCGCAGGCGCGTGGAAGCGCGTCCTCGCGGCTTCTCGTGCTGAGGGAATCGAAGGAAGCGAATCCCCGATCGCCGGACCGATCGGTGCGGAGGGGTAGGGGAACGGATGGGAATGAGAAGGATGGACATCGTGAACGCCAGGTCGATCGGTGCAGCGGCCGTCGTCATTGCGGTCCTCACGCTCGCCTCGTTCGTCGGACTCGCCACCGACGCTGAGCTCTACTTCTCGTCGGACAAGAACGGCGAGACCCGGGTGACGAAGGTGAGAGAGGGGGACCAGATCTGGATTGTGGTCCACGATCCGGATGAGGACATCGACTGCGACGTGCGCGACAAGATCTGGACGGACATCAAAGTGATGGACGTCAAGACCGGCGCGCACATCGTGTGGAAGAGCTACCTGACGGCGGCAGGCGACGCCAACGGGATCCCGTTCGGCGACGCCGGCTACCGGCCGTACAAGGGGCATTGGCCCGGTACGACCGCCGGTTTCCTCGGGGAGGACTACCTGGAGGAGGTCGATCACGCGACCGGCCTGTTCGTCAGCCGGAGGCCGTTCCAGATCGGCACGCGCGCCGCATTCTCCGGGGTCGGCACCGACTACTCCCACGTCGTCGGACCGTTCGCCGGCGCCGGACCGGTTGTCGAGCCGCTCGACTTCCAGTGGGGCGGCTACCTGTACGCAGACACGTTCACCGATGCCGACGAGATCGGTGACGATCGGGTCTGGGTCGACGCGCGCCAGCGGTTCGTGCTGGCGACCGACGCCGGAAGTGAGATCCCGCCGGCGAACGGGAACGCGAACATCCCGCCCGGTCCCGGCGTGGGGGCCCCGGCCGAGGACTACATGCTGGGGCGGTTCGAGAACATGGACACCGTCATCGGCCTCTACGTCGATCAGGATGACGCGAGCGACGTCGCGCTGACGATGGCCAAGATCAACGACACCGAGGCGACGATCGAGTGGGGACGCGAGATCTACCCGGATGCCAACGAGGCGGCCACGATCACGGTCGTCGATCCGGATGAGAACCTGAGCTGCAACGACGTGGAGATGGTCCCTGTCTTCATCCTCGTCAACCCCGGGACCTGGAATCCGCAGACACCGACGAGTTCGATCGACTTCTGCATGCTCAAGCGCTACGGTGGGGTCATCGACGATCCGAACGTCGGCGGTAACGATCCGGCGGACGCGATCGCCCACGATCAGGCGATCACCTGGTACAACATCTACGCCTGCTTCGACCCGGAGGCCGGCGCGCTCAACTGGCTCGACCTGCGTGGCGACGGGAGCCGCCAACCGAACGAACGGGGAACCTACTACGTCGAGTATCCGGTCGAGGCCGACGCGAACGTGACGTGGTTCGACACCGCGAGCAACAGCGGCGTGACCCGGGTCATGTTCTACGCGGTCGAGACGGCGTCGGACTCGGGCATCTTCGAGTTGCGCCTGAACAGCATCCTCGACGACCTCGGGTTCAACGCGCTGCGGGCGCGAGACGTGCTCGTCGCCTACTACGTCGATCCGAACGACCAGGACGACTTCAAGCTGGCGACGGCGTACATCGAAGAGAAGAACCACAGCCGACTCCGGTTCACCGACTTCGCGCGGGAGGAGGAGACGGTCTACTGGCTCGGCCGAACTCCGGTCTACATCGAGGTCGTCGACGCGAACGCCAACACCGACGCCTGCTGTCCCGAGACGGCGGTCGTCCACGTCTGCGATCCGCACGAGGTCGACGACTCCGAGTGGCTGATCCTCGACGAGCTGTCGAGCAACTCCCCGATCTTCTTCACCAACCTCGGGATGTCGCTCATCTCCGTCTGGGACGCGCTCGGCCTCGGCGATCCGGGGGCCAACGGCGGGTACTCGCTCCAGCTCGATGACTGGACGCTCGAAGCGTTCAACGAGGACTCGATCTACGCGCGCTACGTCGACGGGATCTACCGAGACGTCGACCTCAACGCGCTCGCCGACGCCACCATCGAGACGCCGGGTGCCTGGTTCCCGCCGCGGCTGCGCGAACTGCGTGTAGCGAACGACGTGTCATTCGCCGTGTTCGAGGTCGGAGACACGCAGGTCTTCGACGGGGACGAGACGACGATGTTCTTCCTCGACCGTCAAGGGAACCGCGTCAGCTCCTACCTGAACAGCGATTGCGTCTTCGTCGCCGTGATCGACCCGGACCAGGACGAGGATCGACTCCGCCGGGAGCGGGTCGCCGGGTTCTGGGATGGGACCGGCGGGAACGGTCAGAACGTGCCGCACGGCCCGATCGACGATCCCGACAACCACCCCGGCGACGGGTGCGGGTTCCTCGACGTCGACATCCACCTCGTCAACGAACTGCTCGGTGACACCAACATCTTCCGCAGCGGAACGTGGGCGAAGAGCTACGTGCTCAACCCGCGGAACGGTCGTTGGGCGCCGATCGATCTTCTCGAGACTGGCGTCGACACGGGCGAGTTCGTCAGCGTGACGTGCATCGATCTGGTCGACCGTCACGACTGCGTCCCCGCCCTCGACGTCCTCCCGGGTGACACGATCCTCGCCGCGTACCAGGATCCGTCGAACCACTCCGATGTCGCCTGGATCTCGATCAAGGTCGGGATCGGCGGCGCGGTCGCCGTCGGATCGACGACGACGTTCGTCGACGCCGACGGAAGCGAGGTCGCAGCCTACGTTGCCGGCGATCCGATCTACGTGAAGGTCGTCGACGTCTCGCTCGCCGGAGCGGGCACGCTCGCCGGCGCGGTCGAGATCGACGGGACGACGTACGACTTGGCGACGCTCGCGGGGGCGGCGCCGGGGACGTTCATCGTCGGCCCGATCGACCTCGCGGTCGTTCCGGGGGCGACGGTGACCGCCGTCTACACCGATCCGGCCGACCCGAGCGACACGAGCTCGGCGACAGTCCAGATCGTGGCGACGGAGCTCGAGGTCGAGCGGTTCTTCGCCGGACCGAACCCGTTCCGCGACGAGGTCTTCTTCTCGTTCGTCGGACAGGGGCTGGCGGAGACGTTCGCCGTCACCGTCTTCGATCTTCGTGGACGTCCTCTCTGGTCGGGCGAGGGGGCACACGTCCTCGGCCTGGCGTGGGACGGACGGACCGACGGAGGAGACCTCCTCGCCAGCGGAGCGTACGTCTACGTTGTGACGGCAGCCGGGAGTGGGAACACGTTCGACGGCAAGGGGACGTTCTTCATCCGCCGATAGAGCGAACCGCGTGTCGCCCGGGTCCTCGCGATCCGGGCGGCGCCGTCTTCATCCGGGCGCGCAGTCTCGTTGGGCTATACTCAACTCGTCATGGAACCCGCTGTGAATCGCATTGCCGGCCGCGACGTCGACGAGCAGCCGCTCGCGATCGGGTTCAGCGACCTGCGCGGGTTCTCCTCCTACACTGCCGAGCGCGGCGACCGCGAGGCGTTCCGCCTCGCCAGCCGTTTCGTCGACCTCGTCGAGCGACAGGTCGGGGAGGCGGGGGGCACCGTCCTCAAGACCTACGGCGACGGCGTGATGACCACGTTCGAGACTGCCGACGAGGGCCTTCACTGCACGGCGTCGATGCAGGACGCGATCCGTCGCTACAACGAGCGCCATGCCGAGGAGCCGCTGTCGGCCGGGATCGGCCTTTCGTGGGGAATGGCGATCCACACGGGCGACGACGTCTTCGGACACTCGGTGAACCTCGCCAAGCGGCTTGCCGACGTTGCCAAGGGCGGGCAGATCGTTGTCTCGTCCGCGATCTGCGAGCGGTGCAGCGACAACGCCGGATTCCGGCTGCGCGACCTCGGGGACCACGAGGTCAAGGATCTCGGAAGCCACCGCCTGTTTGAGCTCGTCTGGCGAGAGGAAGTGGCCAACCTCGCCCTCACCGACGACAGCCTCAACGTCGTCCTGACCGAGGACGACAAGCTCGTGCTCGAGTTCGCCAAGACGGTTGAGCAGCGACTGCAGCTGGCCCAGGCGAAGCTCCTGGAGGAGGCCGGTTCCGACGGTGGTGGGACCGTGGCGGCGATGCGGCGACAGGTGGCGGCGCGGCTGTCGAAGCGGCTTCCGGAGTGGATCGACGCGTTCCAGGCAAGCGCGGGCCTCGGCGAAGAGCACCGCCTCGATCAGGTCAAGGCGACGCTCGTCCGCGGACGACTGACGATTCAGCTTCCGACGGGGAAGAAGCTCTCTCTCGACAAGCGCCAGATCGACCTCCGTCAGGCCGAGCGGTTCCTCGAGAAGCTTCGTGCGCTCAAGGGCGAGTCGTCCGACCGGCGCTAGCTCGTCAGGCCGGCGAGGATCTCCGTGACGATCGTCCGTCCGCAGTCTCCCGCGTAGAAGGCGCGGATCTTCTTGTGGACTTCGGCCTTGTCGATCCGGGCGGCGGCGACGTCCTCCCGATGATCGTCGACGACTCGTTGCGCCGGGCTGGGGCGTGGCCCCCAGCGGAGGCGAACGCCGTACGCATCGTCGAGGACGAGGACGATCGGAATCGCTCGTCCGCCGCGGGTGAGAAACGCGTCGATCAGCTCGGGGTGTTCGTCGCGACGGACGATGCGCACCTCGGCCCCGGCCTGCTCGAAGAGCGCGAGGACGACGGGGAGGATGGCGAGCGAGTCGCCGCACCACGGTTCGGTGATCACGAGGACGCAGTTGACGCCCGCGGCGCGGACGGCAGCGGCGTCGGCCTCCTCGATCCGGGCGCGTCGACCGTGGAGTGCGTGGAGGTCGCGCTGGTGGTCGGTCATCGTCTCCTCGAACGCGCTCGGGGTCAGGGCGATCTCGTAGTACGTGCGCAGATCCACGGCTCTTCCCCTCTCTTCCGCCCCGCTACGACGCCCCGCGTCGTCCCCACCGCCAGAGCTCGCGGAGCGACGCGGACTTCCCGGTCATCAGCATGCCGACCTCAAACACCTTGGCCGCGAACCGCATCATGAGGAGCGTCCCGATGGCGAGAGAGAGCAGGCTCAGGCCGATCTCCCACGCCGGGACGAAGCGGGCGCCCTCGCTCGCGATCGGCATCGCGCCGATCCGGATCAACATGATCGCCGGCGTGAACGGGGGGAAGAACCCGGCGATGCGAACCCAGAGCAGGTCGGGCTGCTTGACGATCAGCGCGGTGAACAGCATCGGCATGTACGGGACGAATCCGGCGAGGCCGACCGCGCCGCCGGAGTGAACGTCTTTGATCGATGCTCCGACCGTGCCGAAGATCGAGGCGATGAACAGGAATCCGAGGATGAAGTAGAGCGGGTACGCGATCCAGTGGACGACGGTGAGCGCGGCGAGGGAGACGGGGAAGAACAGGCCGGCGACGAAGTAGGCGGTGATCGCCCACGCCGCGACCTGGATCATGCCGGCGAGTCCGATGCCGATCATCTTTCCGCTCATCAGTTCCCAGGCGGAGACGCTGGAGAGCATCATCTCGACGACGCGGCTCTGCTTCTCCTTCACCACGCCGTAGAGGGTCATCACACCTGACATGAACGCGCCGAGGAAGAGGATGAACGCGAGGAAGATCCCGATGATGACCGGCGGCGGCGGTTCGGTGATCGGCCCCTTGTCGGCGCCGAATGCCCGCGTCGCCCCGAAGACGGCGAGGGCGATGATCGCGGGGATGAAGACGGTCATCACGAGGAACTGCTTGCTGCACACGTTCTGCCGGAACTCCCACCGGATGACCTTACCGAGCTTCATCGTCTTCTCCGATCGTGCGCACGAAGATGTCGTGCAGTGGTGGCCGGTCGACGGAGATCGCCCGGATCTCGAGGCTATCGGGAATCGATCGCACGAACTGATCGGGTGAGGCATCGCGGGCGAGCCTGAACGATGCGCGATCCCCGTCGATCCGCACATCGACCGCGCCGGGGATCCCTGCGAGGACGGAGCCGTCACCGACGAACCGAATGCGGACGGCGTGTTCGCCGTAGGACTCCTTGATCTCGTCGAGCGTTCCGTAGAGGACGCGCTGCCCGTGGTGGATGAGGAAGATTCGATCGCAGAGCTCCTCGACGCGATTCATCTGATGCGACGACAGGAGAACGGCCGTCCCGGCATCGCGCATCTCGTGGATGATCCGCTTGAGGAGATCCTGGTTGACCGGATCGAGGCCGGCGAACGGCTCGTCGAGGACGACGAGATCCGGCTCGTGGAGCACCGACGCGACGAACTGGACCTTCTGCTGCATCCCCTTGGATAGCTTCTCGACGCGCTTCGTCTCCCAGTCGGTCAGATCAAACCGTTCGAGCCACCGTCGGGCGCGGGCCCGCGCGTCGGCCCGCCGGATGCCCTTCAACTCGCCGAAGTAGACGAGGAGATCGAGAACCCGCGCGTCGCCGTAGAGGCCGCGCTCCTCGGGGAGATAGCCGGTGCGTTCCTTCGGAACGTCGCCGTCGTCGCCGAGAGAAGAGCGGATCTCGCCCGCGTCCGGGCGGAAGATGCCGAGGATCATGCGGATCGTCGTCGTTTTTCCGGCGCCATTCGGGCCGAGGAAGCCGAGGATCTCGCCCGGATCGACGGCGAAGCTCACGCCGTCGACCGCGCAGACCGACTCGAACGTCTTGCCGATCCGATCGACCTCGACCACCGTCTGGTTCGTCACGCGGACCTGCCTTCCCGAAGCGAGCCGGATTCTATCGGACCAGTTCGAGTCTGTCATCCGAGGTTCGAGCAGACGCGAACCTCAATCTACCCTGGCGCGAGCGCGTTGCGCATCCGTCTCAACCCGTCGAGGAGCGTCGACCGGGGGCAGGCGAAGTTCAGGCGGACGAATCCTTCTCCACCCGGCCCGAAGGTCGCGCCGTCGTTGAGGGCGATCCGTCCTTCGCGAAGGAAGAACCGATGGGGGTTTTCGGAGACGGCTTCGCGACAGTCGAGCCAGGCGAGGTACGTCCCCTCGATCGGCGTCAGCGCGATCCCGGCGAGTTCCTCGGTCACGAATCGTGCCACGGTGTCGCGGTTCTCCTCGAGATACGCGATCAGCTCGGCGAGCCACGCATCGCCGTGGCGGTAGGCGGCGAGGGCGGCGACGTAGCTCATGATCCCGACGTGCGGGACGAGGCCGCGCTTCGCCGCGAGGACGCGCTCGCGCAGGTCGCTGTTCGGGATGACGGCGATCGCGCAGGGGACGCCGGCGACGTTGTACGTCTTGTTCGGGGCGAACAGGGTCACCGATCGTTCCTCGATCTCGCGGGCGAGCGAGGCGGTCGGCACGTGGCGTCGCCCGTCGTAGACGAAGTCGGCGTGGATCTCGTCGGAGCAGATGACGACGTCGTGACGGGCGCAGATCTCGGCCATCCGCTCGAGTTCGCCCGCCGTGAAGACGCGGCCGACCGGGTTGTGCGGGTTGCAGAGGACGAAGACGCGGGCGCCCTCCGCCGCGCGCTCGAAGTCGTCGAAGTCGATCTCGTAGCGCCCGGACGCGGTCCGGACGAGTTCGCTCGTCGTCTCTTCGAGACCGGCGTTTCCCGGAACGCGGAGGATCGGGAAGTAGATCGGCGTCTGATAGAGGACGCGCTCGCCGGGTGCGGCGACGGCCTGGCAGGCGAGGTTGAACCCGACGACGACGTTCGGGAGGAAGAGCAGGCTCTCCTCGGAGACGCGCCAGCCATACAGCCTTTCGAGTCGTTCCACAAACAGCCCGCGGAGTTCGGGCGGCTCGGACGGGTAGCCGAACAGGGCGTGGTCCGTCCGTTCGCGGAGGGCGTCGATGACGGCGGGAGGCGACGGGAAGTCCATGTCGGCGACCCACATCGGGAGAACGTCGGAACCGAAGTACTCCCACTTGATGCTGTCCGTCCCGCGTCGATCGACGACCCGATCGAAGCTGCAGTCTCTCTGTGCGTCTGAATGGTTGGCCATCGGATCCCCTCGCTCTGAAGGCGGATTGTGAGGGTGCGACGGGGCGAGCGCAATGGCGCCCGGGCCGACTGGCGGGGCTACGTCTCGCGCCCGGCGTAGAAGAGCGTGCTCAGGGCGACGAAGTACGCCGTTGTCGGGATCATCAGAAGCCAGCCGACGTAGGGGATGAAGCTGAATGCGAAGCTGACGACGAGTGTCGCCAGGATGATCGCGAACGTTTCGCCGGCGTAGGTCGCCGCGAACTTGAAGCTCGCCCGGAGGGCGCCAAGGCCAGACTCCCCGTCGAGGATCACGCCCTGGACGATGTACCACAGGAAGAACCCGGCGATCAGCCCCGGGAAGACGAAGACGAGGCTGGCGACGGAGACGATGACGCCGGCGAGGAGGGAGGCGACGAGAAGCGGGACGAGCCGGGTGGCGGCCTCCTCGAACGCGCCGGAGAGGCGAGCCGATCGCCCCTCTGCGGCCTCGCGGACGAGGGAGACGGTCGCGCCCTGGCTGACGGCGAGGAGGACGACGAGGGTCAGCATGTAGACGAGGAGACGCCATGCGCCCGCGCCGAATCCGATGTAGCTGGCGGAGAGCGTCGCCGCCGGGTTGATCAGTCCGATGCGCGGCGCGATGAACTGCCAAAACGCCGGGATGATCGCCGGAATGAGAATGATCGGAGACTCCCCGATCAATCGCCCCGCTCGTACGAACTGCTGCCCAAGACTGACCCGATCTCCGCTGTTCGGCATGCGCTCCCCCTCACGACGTCTCGCACAGGATCGACCGAGGAGACGCCCGTTCGATCCTAGTCCGGGCGGGCGTCCGAGTCAATCGGGCGACCTTCGCGGGGGACTCGCGGCCGTCGATGAGGAGACCGACTAGCCGCCGTAGTCGGCGCTCTGGATCGGGATGGTGAACGTGACGGTCGTCCGCTGGCCGAGTGCGTTCTCGGCGGTCACCATGACGTAGCCCGTCTGGGCTGGAATCTCGACGCCCTCGTCGGCGGGGCCGCCGAAGTCCCACACGTTCGTCCGCTGCCCGATGAGCCGTGGATAGCCCGACTCGAGACCCGTCGGATCGTACGGCAGGGCTTCGCCGGGAATGCTCCGGTACATCGGGTAGACGATGCACGCGTTCTCGATCCGCCGGCCGAGGTAGACGGCGTGGTACGTGCCGTCGTACGGCGCGATGAAGATCGAGTAGTGCTGAGAGAACTCGGAGCCCCAGACATCGACGTCGACGATCGCCGCATCGGGGGTGACGACGAACTCCAGCAAGGTCCGTTCCCGAGGAATCAAGTACCACCGATCCCGGATTCCGTTGATGATCAGGTTGCTGATGGTCGGGGGGGCGTTCGACCCGGTCGCGGTGACGGTGTCGGTGTAGATCTGTCCGCCGATCTCGGTCTCGACCGTCGCTTCCCAGTCGAGCGTGTCGACGGCGACCGTCAGCGTCGGCTCCTCCTGCGTGATCGTCTCGTTCGGTAGATGGAACGTGAAGCTGTCCCCAAACCCGGTCGCCGTGATCGTCGCTTCGAACGGCACTTGACCGCGGTTGGGGACGATCGACGCGTGGAACTCGGCCGTCGACTGCGTACAGCCGACGAGGAAGAGGCAGCAGAGACCCAGGATCGAGCGCTTCACGGTTGCGGTCACGGTCACCTGCGAGTCTATCGCATCTCCGCCGAGGGATCAGTGGTCGGCACGCCCGGTCACCGGCGGGCCGGCGGCTCGATTCACGAGGTCGGCTGGAAGTAGTAGACGACGCTCGCTCGAAGGACCGAGTCCGTCTCCGTCGAGGAGTACGCGATCTCGGCGTTCGCGCGGATCGCCAGGCGGCGGTTGACGTTGAACTCCAGGATCGCGGCGACGAGGAGCCCGACGGTTGTGGTCGACCCGGCCCAGGCGATGGCGCCGACGGCGGCGAGGCCGTCGATCTCCTCGTTGTCGATCAGTCTGGTTTCGAGACGCCCACTCAGCGAAAGGGTCGATGATTCGTACTCGGTGCTGAGCGAGACGCCCCACCGATCGGAGAAGGAGTACGTGATGAACGGCCACGGCAAGGCGGCGACGAGGACGCCAACTCCGAAGCTTCGGTTCGACGACAGATTCCGCTGCGGGAACGCCGAGAGCGTTCCCGTGCCGACGATCGCCACGAGGGCGACGACCGTCACGATCGCCTTCCATCGCGTCACATCGAGCCCCCTCATGCCCTCGAGAGTTCAGGTGTCCACAGATCTTGTGCCGAGACGCCCTCTCGGCCGAAGGACATCGGGAACGCGCGTTGAGGACGTTCTGACAGGCGACGTGGAACTGCGTGAGCGAGTGAGACAAGCCCTGACGCCGTGTGCGCTGTTCTGGTGGAGGTGGCAGATCTGAATGGAGGATCTTCAACGTGTCCTTCCCAGCCTGACAGCGTGAATGCAGGACGTGGGCTTGAGGCTGTTTCGTCGGGGACACCCTCGAGTACTGGACAGCATCGGAACTGATCGTTGGCCGACATCGGTTGAGGCGCACGCCGTTCTCGCTGCGATCATGGACATCGAGGCGTGACAAGAAACGCACGATGTTGTTGATGTGCATCAACAGCGTCTCAGAGCATCGGGCGAATGGCGCAGTTCGTCGTCTCGGGTACACCCTACTTGACAGCTTTCGAACTCCCTGACCCGGACTTGCCTGTGCACACAACCACCTCGGGAAGCGTGCTCGCGGAAGGGTCAGCGATTCTTGACTCCAACACCTCGATCTCTACCAGGAGACTGCGAACGATGCTCGATGCTGATTGCTGAGATAGGGATGCAGCACGAGTGCGTAGTCAAAGACGTAGTTGGCCGGGCGGACTCCCAAACCGAAGCTACAGATCCAGATGCCGTCACGCTTCAGGCCGCAACGCAATGCAAGAGCAGGCACTGGAGACCACTCAAGGCCGAGATGCAAAGCCTCTGTGCTTCGCACTTCCATGCAAGCAACGAACTGCTCCAGGGCCTCTGCTGAGAGCCCGATTGAGACTCTCTTCTCCCAGCTCTCGGTGTGGCCGCTGTTGTAGGTCACTGGCACAGCGAAGAGGTTCTCGGCCACCATTCCGAATGCGAGGCGAGCGAGAAGTGGCCCAGCAAACCAAGGGTCGTCAAGTCGCAACAGGAACGACAAGTCCGCAGCAAATCCACTGCCGTCACCCAACTCCAATGTGTCCACGATGACCAGCTTCGTGCTAAGACCAAAGGCAATGCAGTCTGCAAGTTGCATGCTGGAGAGAATGGGGATGTTGGAGGCGGAAACGCTAGTGGCGGCAAGCAGCCCGTAGTTGCGGTAGGAGAACGTTCCGATCACGTTCCCGAACTCGTCGGTCTCTGGGACGTCGCCGAAGTCGAAGTAGTGAACGCTCATCCCGAGGTTTTGCAGACGAGCAGTCACGTGCCCATGGCCAGCTGTCGCTGGTCGGGTCTCTGCGGAAGACGCCAACGACAGCCCGCTGCACCAGGCTAGGCCGGCGGGGTTGCAGTTCACAGCACTGCTATCGTCTACCAGACCGATGAAGGCGCCTCCCAGAGCAAGAGAGCGCGCTCCCTCACCAAGATCCCAGAGCGAAGCGACGTTGGTGTAGGGCTCCGAGCCCAAGCCACCAGCGGAGACGGCCAAGATCACAGCAATGAAAACGAGGAGCTTCAGGTCGCGTTCACTTCGAGCGGCAGTCATCTATCGCTGGATCACCATCTTCCCTTGTCCGGCTACTCTTCCGTCTGCGATGAGGACGTAGACGTACGGGCCGTTTGCGAGAGGGATCCCATACTGGTCCACAGGGTCCCATTTCCCCGTGCTTGGGAAGCGCGACGAGTCCACGTCGAGCGGGATCTCAAGCACCTTCCGTCCCGTGACGCAGAAGATCATCAGCTTCGCGGCCTCCGCTCCTTCCGGCAGCGAGTAGAAGAAGGCTGTGCCAGCGGAAGGAACGGGATTCGGGCCAACACGGACTGCACCGGCCCCCAACTCAACCGGATTGATATCCACTGCGTACAGGGTGTCGGCACCCAGTATCACCCTGTAGCCCTCAGACGGCGCGCTTTCGAGGAGCACACCATCTGCAAGGACTAGCTCACTGCCATCCCTGGGATCTCGTACAACCAGCCTGTATGTCGCATCGTGGGCGGCGTCTGGCTCAGGCACTACTGCAATCCGGTACTCGCCGCTCTTCCAGGACGGGAGGATGATCAGCTTGTCGACGCTGCCATCCCCGTTGACGTCATCCTCGAAGTACACGGCACCCAGTAGAGTACAGAGGCTCCGACTGACGACAGCGCCATCCGGATCGGTGAGCACTAGATCCGCTGGACAGAACAGAGTGACGAATGCGTTGAGCCCCCGGATTGGGCACGAAGCCCCCGGAGCCCAGCAACCAGCCACGCCCTCACAGTGCCCTCCGACTACACGCACATCGCTGTCGACGCAGATCTCATGCGGACTCACCGGATCCCCAATGAAGTGCGCTTCGTCGCTGTTGTCTGGATTCGCCTCGATGTTGATCCCGCGGTTCCAGTAGGCTGCCCAGACGAGTTCGCTGCAGTACCATGCCGTCTGCTCCGGATCCGGATCCTTCTGAACCCACAGTGGATCGTAGCTGTAGTTCAGGTGTTGCGCGATGCTCCATGCAATCGATGCTGCTCCGGTCCTGTCCTCGATCGGGCAGTCAACACGAAGGATGATTGCCTCCTCGTATGCGTCCCACGCATCAATGGAGCTAACGCAGTCAGCGAGACCTGGGTCTACTGTTAGTCCGCAGCCAACATAGATGCCGATGTGCCCGAGGCCAGCCAGACTTCTAGGAGCATACAGAATGTCGCCTATCTGCAGATCGCTTCGCCACTCCGGAATCACAATCGCGAATTCCCAGCTTGCTGGAACCGGGTCCGCCAGTCCGTGCGCGTCCTGTGCCCGTACTTCGAATGTGTACTCGCCATCTGGCAACTCAACGAACTCGACGTGGGACGCGGCAGCCCAGTCAGTCCACTGACCACCATCTAGGCCAAGCAGGCGATACGAGAAGACAAGGTCTGAAGCGGCAGTCAGATCATCGTCTCCTTCCCAGCGGATCTCGACGCACCCGCCTGTGATTGATGTCGCCGTGATGTGCGTGTCGGGATGAGAGCCTGCGGGATTGGGCTCAAGAACCGGCTCGCTAGCCCACAGGTGTGACGGACCACAGCCATCGTACGAGCTACCGCCAGGGTAGTTCTCGCGGGTCGATTGGATGTCGTAGGGGTCGGTCTTGCCCTGTCCGTACGCGCCACGCTGGACTTCGAAGTGCAGGTGAACCCACGTCGTGTCCCGTGATCCAGTTGCCCCCGCACTGCCAAGCTTCTCGCCACGTGAGACGCCCTTCCAGGTTTGGTAGTCCGTATCCCATCTCGATCTCGACGGAATGCCTGGTACTACGCTTGCCAGGTGCGAGTAGAGAGTGAAGTAATGCTGTCCACCCGGATCTGTCTCCACGTGTCTCACGAGCACAAACGTGCCATACCCTCCCCCTGAAGACTGCATGGCACTACCATCAGCAGCGGCCACAACATCGAAGGCATCCCAAGGTGGCTGATCGATGTCTCCACGGATGTAGTCAATGCCGTTGTGGACGTACGGATCGTTCGGATTGCTACCGATCGGCGATGTGTACCTCCAGCCTTGCTGGATCTTCACGGTAGGATCTGTGAATGGCAGCGTCAGGAACCTCGGAACAGAGCCAGTGATCGCGAATGCATGGCTGGCAGGGGACGGATCAATCGCTCCGTCGCTGTCTTTGGCTCTGACCTGGAAGGTGTAACTACCTGTCAGCAGGCCGGTGTAGGTCCTAGATGTGCCAGATGCCCAGGTTGACCACCCAGGATCCGAGGATCCGAGGAGTCGATAGCAGAACTCCAAGCTCCCCGCAGGAGTTTCGTCATCAGTCCCGCTCCATGTGAACGCAGCCGATCCGCTCGCTTCATCTACGTCAGAAGACTCGATCTTCGCGTTGGGGGCTTCGTTGCCAGCCACGGTGATCTCGTGCGGGTCGTCGAAGGTGCCGTGCGAGTTGCCCACGCCGAGGTCGTCCACGGCGTGGATGTAGTACTCGATGCCAGCCGTAGTGATGAAGCTGATTGGGATCGTGTCCTCATAACCTCCGCCGCCAGTAGGCCGCATCTCACCATTGGTGCGATAGACGAGTTGTCCCACTCTCCTGTACCACAGTCTCGCAGAGTCCAGCGCGTTTGTGGTATCAGCTATCTGCGCTGAGATCGTCACACGTGTGTGCTCGGCAACTGTGGTCACCGGCGTGTGTGTGATCTGCGGCGCCACATTCGGCAGAATGGCCAGCTGGTGTGGGCGGGTACGTGGATCAACGGAGGGACTCGTGGCAGTGCTCTGACCGTCGGTTGCGGCGATGTAGTAGTCAACACCAGGAGGATCCACGGCGGCTCCGGGGATCGTACCGCTCCAGACGTCCGAGGAGTGGGCCATCGCCGTAGAAGCGTAGTTCGCATCACCCGTTCGCCGGTAGTAGAGCGTAGCGTTCTGAACGAACGGTGCCGTGCTGTCTGTGATCTCAGCACGGATAGCGAGCGCTGTGCCGGCAGCCCACGGCTGCTTGTGCAGATCAAGCGTGTCCTGGGTGCGAGCAATCCTTGGTGCCGAGCCGGGCGTATACCAGCCCTCGCAGGTCGCTTGATCTCCTTGATGGTCCACTTGCACCACGACGTGTCGCTCGACACCATTGAACGCCGGTTCGCTGCTTCTGTACGTGATCCGATACGTGTTCGCAACCTGAGACGTGATGTGGGCGAGGATGTCGCCAAACGCGGAGTAGATGTCGAAGGACTGGCCATTCGTGGCCTCGGCGATTGTGCCGTAGTCGTCGATTGAGTTCTCGTAGGCAAGATCAATCAGTGCGAATAGAGTGACTGCCCTGTTCAGAAGTGCGTTCCTAGCGTCGTCATAGGAGAAGGTCCCGTGGTTCGTGTCACCGGGGTGTGTTACGCACTCGTCCGTAATCAGAATGAAGACCTTCTGAGCCCCCGGTCGGAACGCGAATCCGTTCGATGCTTCGTGGAGAGCATCCCAACCTGGTTCATGCCCTCCGTTGATGACGTTCCTTCCCCAGACATCATTCTTGAAGTACTCTGGGTCCGATGTGAGAGTCCCGCCATCTTCGATGATTGGCTGCCCTCCACCCTCGGTTGCTCCGAATCGGCACAGTCCTAACTGGTAGTCAACACCAGCTGCCTCCAGCTGATCCACGAAGGCTCGCACGTTGTCCCGGACTGTGTCCCGCTCTCCACTCATGCTCCCGCTGTTGTCCATGAGGAAGACGATGTCCGCCGTTCGGACACCCCCACCGATCTCCGGCGGGGTTACCTCGAAGTAGTCGGTCTGTAGGTTCCCGTTCTCTGTGACCTGGAAGTTGCCCTGGCCAAGTGTTGAGATCCCCGCACCTGCCTGCTCGGCAACCACGCTGAGGTATACGAAGGGGAAGTTCTGATGATCAAGACTGATGAGTGCCGCGGTGAGTGATCCCGCAACAGCACTGACAGAGGCTAGGGTAACGCTCAGAAGGACTGCTGCTACCGCAAGACACCTATTGCGCGGCACTGCCACGACTCCGACTGCCTCCGTATACGTTCACAGCGCGGACATGTTATCATGTTCGGCTAGCTGTGTCTTCCTGCTCGCGGCTCCCCGCGCCACCACACCAACCACTCTGAAGGCTCTCAGCCTGCGCACGTGTACGCCAGGCGCCAGTGAGTAGCGCTCGAACTCGCCTGATCCGCTCGGTCTCGGAGCCAATCAAGCTCCTGCTGGGATTGCCAGATCCCCGGAAGATGTCAGTGGGCGTTGCCTCTCTGAAGGTCCGTCCGAGGACAGAGCACCACCAAGCGGAGAAGCGAGCCGCGAACGCGCAGCACGAGGAGGCTTCCGCTTCGTCAGTCCGAGTCTCCGAGGTTGACCCGGGAGACGGGGTCGGGTCTTTGCTTTCGAATCGCGCGAAGAGACCTAGGGCGGGAGAAGACGAAGCACGAGATCCTCTGGATGTCGGTACGGCGATCCATGCTCTCGATCGTGAGAGAACCGAGGACCTCGTGTCCCCGGTTCTCGAATCAGCCCTGTCTGGTGGAGCTAGCGCGGCTCTGAACAGAACCTTCACCATCGCCGTCCCGGGGATGGCCGGCCGTGGCCGCCGCGGTTCACTGGGGGGGACGCATGCCTAGCGGGGATGTTGATCAGCGCGGGAGCCCGTCACCAAACGGGAGCAACGGGCGGGATGAGCGCGGTCGGTTCACTGCCGGGAACGCGGGCGGGCCCGGGAATCCTCACGCTGCACAGGTGGGGCGTCTACGGTCGGCTCTCGTGAGTGCGGTCACGGAAGAGGACATGCGCGAGGTCATCACGGCCCTGGTGGACAAGGCAAAGGCCGGCAGCATCGCGGCCGCTCGGGTCCTATTCGATCGCGTGCTGGGGAAGCCAGTCGAGGCCGATCTCATTGCGCGAATCGAGGCGTTGGAAGAGTACACGGGGGGTGAGTGACGTGAGTCTGGCTGGGCGAGTTGGTCGGCTTGAGCGAGGTTCTTCCTTCGCGGCTAAGGGGTGGCGGCTGGCAGACGCCCCTACGCCTCCCCCTGATCCAGACGGGGATGATGTGTGGGCGGTCCTTATGCGGATCCGCGACAGCTATCCAGATCCTGTAGTCCGGAACAAGAGCCTGATGGACATGGCGGAGGACCTCGTTCCCGGATTCAAGCAGCGGGTAGAGGAAGAGGGCGCAGCCTATCAGGCCTCGCATGAGTGGCGGTGGATCAATGGACGGTGCTATGTCCGCGAGCGGCCGGAGCTTCGGAGATGAGCCATGAGCTTCTCGAGCGGCACAAGACAGGCAAGACAGGAGTAGGAGGCCGAGATGAGAGCGAACGGAATGGGAGCACGTCTGTCGCGGCTCGAGGATTGCATCCGGCCGAAGGGATCACGACAGCTTGTGGTCTGGTGGCCAGGAGAGCCGAAGCCAGAAGTGCCGGAGGGCGGAGTGCTCTTCCAGGTTGTGTATGAGGACGAAGAGGAGATCGAGACATGAGGGACATCGAAACACGGCTGAGAAGACTGGAGGCGAGCCTTGAGGAAACAGAGCCGGAGGTAGTCATCCTCTTCGGCGACGATCCAATCCCACCTGGCGTAACGGAGCGAACGACGATCCTTCGATTCGATGAAGGCGACCGTGATCTATGATCTCGCTCGACGCGCGACTGAGACGCCTTGAGAAGACGCGGGACGGGGATCCTGGCTACGTGCTTCTGTTCGGAGACGATCCTGAGCCGGAGGGCTTGCCCGTCGGGACTGTCGTCATACGCTTTCCTGAGCAGTGTCGGGACGTATAGGAGCGGGTCTCTGCAACGCTGTTGAGCTTTGCCGGGCTCTCCGAGGCTGCGGAGTAGACCTCCACGCCTCGAACGATGCCGGCGCACTGCGGACGGGAGTCGAGGCTGGTTTCTACCCTGATATCTGCACCATCCCAGCCGGAACGCACCCCGGCGGCCGGTTCCGCGGGCTCAACCTGCGGGGGCTTCGGCAGGTGCGTCGGGTGATCCACGTGCGCCCGGTTGACTGACACCTATAATCCCCGTGAAGGGAGGGGGGCATGCACAAAGAGACGCTGTCCGACCAGTGCGCGGCTGTGTCTCGGCGCCTGGCCTGATGGCGTGGAGCCTCCCGCGTCTTCATTGCAGCGAGGGAAGGGGGACCGCATGGCCAAGGCCGGCAAGTCGCGTGGTGCGAAGCTTGTGGGTGTCGTGGCTTTCCTGGTCGTCTTCGTGGTGTTGCTGATGATGTGCACCGCCGACAGAGACGGCCTGCCCGTCGAGTCGGACACATCAACGTCCGCTCGCGCGGAACCGGCGGAAGAGGGTCCTGCCGGGGCGTACACATCAGACGCAGTCTACACGGAATCGGCAGAGGAACGCCGGGGAGGCAGCGTTGGCGAAACGGTGGAAGCATGGGTGGCAGCCAAGAGCTTCGTCGAGGAGCAGCTGGTCGCCCCGGCAACGGCCAAGTTCAATGGCGTAGCGAAAGAGCCTTGGGTCATCTACCTCGGGGGCGCCCGATATCGAGTCTCAGCGAGCGTGGATTCGCAGAACAGCTTCGGGGCGATGCTGAGGACGGAGTTCGTGGCGGTGGTTCGAGCCAAGCGAGACGAGCACCAGACTTGGGTCCTCGAGAGTTTGGAGTTCTGAGTGGGCACACGGATTGCGGTTGGACCACTGAGGCTTCTGATCGTCTGAAGGCCAGGTTTGCGTGAGGTGAGTCGACGGCACACAGTCACCCCCGCAGCCGGCGGACAGCACACGGGAGCCCCCTTCGTTGACTGTGAATCAGTACGCTTTCTCTTGACGTCGAGAGGTCCCGGCGGTACACTGCGTGATAGAGTACGTAAAAGTGCGAGAATGCGTACTGCGGAGGTGCGGACGATGAAGCCGAAACGTAGAGGGCAACCGAAGAAGCTCCCGGAGTTCCTGACGGAGGACGAAGTCACGGCGCTGGTCCAGCAGCCTAATCCCCGCTACCCAACAGGTGAGCGCAACCGCCTCCTCATGATTGTGATGCTCGATGCCGGCCTCCGCCTCTCAGAGGCGATCCATCTTCGCTGGCGAGACCTTGACCTGAACACGGGCCGGCTCACGGTTCGACAGGGCAAGGGGGCCAAGGATCGAATCGTGTGGCTTGGAGCGGATGCAGTAGAGCTGATGCGATCGTGGAGGCAGCGCCAGGCAGACGACGTAGGAGAAGCCGCGGAGCACGTCTTCACAACGCTCGAGGGGAAGCCCCTACAGCCTCGCTACGTGCAGGCAATGGTGGAGCGGTATGGCGTTCGAGCGGGGCTTGAGAAGCACATCCACCCGCACCTGCTCCGACACACGTACGCGACGGCGTTCTACCGGGAGACACACAACCTTCGGCACCTACAAGCTAATCTCGGCCACTCCGACCTCACGACGACATCGATCTACACACACGTTGTGGATACGGAGAGGGAGGCGGAGAGCCGATCCTTTCGGCACGCGGCGGCACTGGTCGGAGCGGCTGGGTAGCAAGACAAGTCGGGAGTCTTGATCGGAAGTCTCACCATGCGGAACGATTCTGAGGACATCGGGCACTTCTCGTAGACAGGTTCGCCAGGAACCCTATAGTCAGGAAGAGAGAGCCAGCCTCGCCCTTGGCAGGTACGCTGAGCCGGCCCTCTCCGGATGCTACGGTAGGCAATAGCACATTTCGGGCCGCGAGGCAAGCCCGGGGCGAGGCGGCATCAGACCAAAGGAGCCTCGCCATGCGAAAGGCCTTGCGCGTGCTGTTGTTCCTGGCAAGTTCCTTCCTGATAACTGCCTGGCTCGGTGTGGACGCGGGCGCCCTCTTCGTCTGCGCTTTCGTTGCCGTCAGGGAACTGTCGCGTGACAACTAGGCACAGCCGGGCGGAGCGAGAAGAGGAGGCGAAGAGCCGATCCGGGTCCCTGCCGTTACGGCAACGACTCGCAAGCGATGCCGTCGCTATCGCCATCAAGCCTGTGCACGTCGCCATAGCCCTGCTGCCTGCAGTAGTCATAGCACGCCTGCGCTGCTGCCTGCGTTGCGAAGTCCGAGCAGTTGAGGTCCGGACCAGAGCAATTGCAGGGGCCGGAGGGTGGCGTTGGCTGAGGATCAGGTTCTGACGGGGGAGGTTCCGCTTCTTCCGCTGTGACAGTGATCTGTCGTTGTGTCGAACCCACCCCTCCGTCGTTGTCGGTGACTCTGAGCCGCGCCGTGTAGGTTGTCGTCTCTACAGCGGCGTATGTGTGGCTCGTCGTTTCACCGGCACCACTCGTTCCGTCTCCGAAGGTCCAGCTGTAGGCACGTATCACCCCGTCAGCATCATAGGAGCTGCCGGCATCGAACGAGACAGAGAGCGGAGCCTCGCCACTCGTCGGAGCGCACACGAAGATCGCAACAGGCAACGAGTTGGAGTCGGGGCAGCTTGCCGCGATGAGTGCAAGCGATCCGAGGACTACGCATGACAGCCCAATCCGCCACCTCATGCCTCTTCCCCCTTCGTTTCGCGGCGTGTGGCTTCGTCGGTGCCGCTTCGCGTGCTTCCGCCCGATGGCGTCTCCTCCATCAGCTTCTCGAGGAACTCCCTCCGACGTCGAGCTATCACGTCCGCTCGAACCATGACGAGGGCTTCGAGGTATCGCTCGAGGTCCGCTTGCTCTGCTTCTGTCAGGTCCATGCGAGTCCCAGTTGGTCGGCCTTCGGCTCCACCCGGTCGTCGGTCACTGTGCCCTCCTCCGCCTACTCATCGGGCTCTTGGCTGAGATCCACGTCGAAGTACCGCGCGATCGCCTCGACGATGACGAACGAGATCGACCGCCGCTCCTGTTTGGCCTCGGCTTCGAGACGCTCCATGAGCTTGTGCTGCCGTGCGCGCTCGTCGAAGTAGATCGTGACTCGAGAGGGATCCTGAGCTGCCATTTCGCCCGCATCATACCCGTATCCTCGAAGTCAGGGCAACACACCCACCTGGGTGCAAGTTGCATCGCCCCGCTGCCCCGCTCCGCGCCGCCCATGATGTCCCTGGAGGCGGGAGGACATTGCGGGAATGTGCACAGGACGGCACAGGTCTATGACTTGTATTGACTTACGTGCGCTTCTCAGTGTAGAGTGGCGAGAAAGGAGGTCCCGATGCACGGCCCAGCCTACGAGGGAGATCCCTACGCGCCACGGCCTCGATCGGAGATGGTCGTGTACATTCCGCAGCAGTATCGAGAGAGGAGGTTCTTCAGTCGGCTTCAACGGTGTGCGGAGTCGGAAGAGCGATCGCTGTCGGCGGTTGTCGTGAGGGCGTGTGAAGAGTTCATGGCCCGGCACGACACGCCAGAGGCCATCAAGACCTAGGGGCGACGTAAGAGACGAGTAGCACAGTCGTTCTCGGAGCCTACCAACTCCAAGAGAGAGAACGGCACGCGGGGCGGTTGCGGAGCTGACCAACGGAGGCTAGCCCGCGGCCGCCCTCCGATTGCCGGGAGTCCTTGACAGGTGTTCGCAAGAATCGTATCTTGGAGCTAGGTACGCTGGCACACTCCATGCGGCCCCGCAGTAACCCTGCGGGGCTTTTTTCATTGTAGCCAGCGACGAAACGAGGTGAGGGGAATGGCGGCGAAGATTGGAACTGTCAGTGCGAGCTTGCCGCAAGCGTTGATCGAGAGGCTACGGCAACAGGCGGAGCGCGAGGATCGATCTCGGAGCCGAATCGTACGGCGCGCGCTGGAGCGAGAGCTGAACGACCCGCAGTCTCCGGAGGAACGGGCGCGGAGGGCTTCACAATGTCGGTAGTGGCGGCGGTTACGCTTCCCGACGGCGCGATCCTTGCGGCCGACAGCCGGGTGAGGGTAGAGCGGCCGGACAGGCAGGAAGAGCCCCCGCTGCACACGGACAAGATCGAGACCGTCAAGGGGCGGGTGTGCGCCGCGCGCTTCGGAATCGAGGAATCCGCGGCCGCGGCAATCGCAGAGATCCGGGAACGGTTTGACGAGTTGACGACGCCGCAGGCGATCATGGACGCACAGGACGCCGCCGTCCGCGCGCAGATGGCGGCCCTCTCACGCCGGTCGGAGGACTTCAATCCCGATCATCTCGGCGTGGGCGTTGTCACGGCCGGATTGCGCGGGCGGGTCCCGTTCCTCGCCGCTTCGGTTCATCACACGGCGGGTATCGTCGGCCCGATTCTCGAAGAGCGGGGCGGGGCGGCGTGGCTCTTCGGGTCGGGCGTGACGCCGGAGGTCCGCGACAACTTCGGCGGTCTGTGCAATCGCGTATGGGATGTCTGCCGCTGGGAACAGGACCAAGGGCCGATGAACTGCCGGATCAGGTTGCTTGTGGACGCGATTCGCGAGGCGTTCGAGCAGGCGACGAGGAATGAGCCCAAGCTGACGGGTGGCAACTACACGATGCGGATCATCCGCGAGGGCTTCGGGGGTGAGGCGGGTGGCGCCGACGACTAGCCGCGGGGTCCGCGGTCGGATGCTCGATGCCCTCCGGGCGCTTGGAGAGGGCGAACGACTCCACAGCGGCACGATCACCGGGCAACTCATCAACCTCGCCGACGGCGGGGCGTTTCGCATGAACAAGATCAACTACAGCGATGACACCTCGCCGGGGTTCTACTTGGGGGCGGGCGGGGGGAATGCCCTATTCAACATCGGCAACCAGGTTACATACCTCAAGTGGACCGGAACGGGGTTGATCGTCAAGGGCACGATCTACGGCGACATGACGACGATGTCGATCAGGAGCGACTTCAACATGGCCGATCACGCCCTCTTCAACTGCGGCCAGCTCCGCGGGGGGACGGGGGGCGCGACCAACGTACTCGACCTCGACGGGAACGAGTGGATAGGGCAAAGCGCCGCCACGTACCTCTTTCTGAACAACACGGGCTCGCTGCGGTGGGCCACGCAGGGGACGGTCTACTCGGGCGGCAACCTGTACCTCGAAGCAGACGGGGTCTTGGATCTTGATGGATGGACTGGGATCTCGTTGCAGGTTGGAGGGGCCACAGTCGCCACGATCACAGAGATCCAGGCGACTGATAGCCTCTCGTTTGACATCGGACACGAGGGATACATGAAGCTCACTGTGGGGTCACAGACGCGCTATATCGCGTTCAGAACGACGTAGACGAGTCCTACTCGCTTCGACGGCGGAAGGCGGCTAGGAATCGCCAGCGCGGGCGGGGCAATGCGAATTGGGCTCCGGAGGGGAGGCGTGACCCGCTTCTTCCGTGATGGGCAGGCTACAGCGCTACGAGGATGAAGTAGAAGAACAACCAGGACGCCGCCCCCACGACTGCGTTCCTCAAGCGGCAGGACTGCCATGCCTTCTCATAGCCAGCGATGTAGCCCTCCTCGTAGTCGGAAAGGTTCTCCCCGATTGCCGATAGCCGCCATCTCGGGGGCGAGTTGGGGGGATCGACAACCGAGTACCCAACGTAGAAGACGCCTCCAACGACCCCTCGCAAGAAGTGGTCTGTCTCGCTGCAATCCTCGGCGCCGGCCTCCTGCCCCGAGGCGTATCCGTCTGCGTACCCCGCGCCAAGGCCTACAAGTGGCGCTGTGAGCACGATGGCCGCCAACGCCAGGACGACTCCTGCCTTCATGGCACCTCCCTGTTGCTCCTCATGCCTGTCGAGCCTGTCGCACGACGTCCGCCCAGTCACCATGAGAGGGCGTAGGCTACATCATCGTGCCTCCGAGGAGAAGAGAAGGCGAAACAGATCACGAGTTCGCGATTGAATCTGGAGGCTTCGTACAGGCGACTAGTCGAGAGCCTGTCTTTCCACGTACTCACGATGCCTGCGGCACTTGCCGAAATTGCTGCAGTGGCGCTGTGTGCGAGTTCGGGCCACAAACAGGCGGCGGCAATCGGGATTGGCGCAGTAGCCCAGGCGAGGCTGCGTGCTCAGGATTCCTGCAAGGTCAAGGAGTACCCACGCCTCCAAGATCTGAAGCGGCTCCCATCGGTAGGGCTCGGAGGCCTTGAAGCGTGGCATGGGCTGAGGCTCTATGGTTAACCGTAGATCGCCGCGCCAGTGGGCATACTGCATTGCGATGGAAGCCGCGCTGGTTCCTGTGATCGCTTCTGCGGCGACGAGGATACGCACGGGAAGCCTCCGCTGCTCTCCGCAGAGTGCGCGATCGAACGTGGCTCGCGAAACTCCGGCTTCGCGCGCAAGCGCCTTCGTCGGGAGCGACGATTGCTCTGCGGCCACGCGCACGGGATTCCTGGGGGGCCACGGGATCGCTTCGGAAGCCAGGAGACTGCGCGCGTCTATGCCCCGGCCGGCAAGGCGGAACCCCCCTCGAAAGATACTAGGGCTGTCTGGCTCAAGCCGCGTGACAAGCCAGCGCAGACTCGAGATGTTAAGAACTCCTCGAACCGCGTAGTCATCGAGGATCATGGCGACAACCGGGAACAGGTTCTGGGCGAACTCGCGTGTTCCTGTTCCCCGCGTGCTCTCCATCCACTCGAACCAGGTCAGCCAGTTCTCGGCAGTCTCTACCGGCGCTCTCGTTGTGGTGTCGGCAGGAGCGGGCGAGTCAATGGTATCGGCCGCGTCCGACTCGTCGCCGGTCATCGTGAGAGGCGAGTACTCCAGAACAAGAAGGCGAAGATCTCCGGGGGCATCATCCCCGACGCGAGCAAGATCGGAGTACTCGAGCGCGTTGTACAGGTCAAGTGCTGGGTGGGGCTTCTCGCTCTCTCTCAACTATAAGTCCTATTCTGTACGTGATATAGACGCTTTAAGGCCAAAAAGCGCCGGAAGGCACGTTGATTCGATCATAGCGGATGCGGCAGCATCGTTCAACACGAGCAACGGGAGGGGAGCACGGCATGATAAGAGAGACTCTGACGATCGGTGAGGCTGCGGACTGCCTTGGCATCGGCCGAAGCCTTGCGTATCGGGCTGCCCGCGACGGCTCCATTCCAACCATCCGGCTTGGGAATCGGCTGCTTGTACCGCGTGCGAAGCTGACACAGTTGCTGGAGGGCGGGCACACGCGCCGGCTCGGCAGCCGGGCTGGTGCTTGGGGCGCCGAAGCAGGGGCCGGCAGTCGCGGCGGTGTTGATGAAGGCAGGTAGGTACCTCGGCCCCGTATGGCCTTTCTACGGCCCGGACCGAGGAGAGGCGATGCTCCGGTTCCGCCGGGACGCGGTTCACCCTGCGTTTCGCGACGAATGGGATCGGGCGCACAGGCCTCCCCCAGTGCTCGCTAGCCTGTCGGAGCGCAAGGGCGAAGCCTGCGCGGAGCGGTCACGAGGAGCCTCAGTTCAGCAGCGGTCGAGTTCGAAGCCGGTCGGGATCGAACTGCCGGAGGGCATCTCGTGAGCGCGCCGGCGGTGCAGCAGCGAGGCGGGTACTTCCTGCTAACCTGGGAAGAGGAGTTCGTCGCCGCTGATGTCCGTCGGGTACGCGAATCGGGCGACCACGTTCGGGCTGAGGTCACATGGCGCAGTATCGCGCCTGGCGAGGCCCCGCACCTACACTCGAGCGTCTTGAGCTTGACAAGCTCCTCGGCAAAGGCGAGCGTGGATAGGTCGCTCTCAGCTGTCCATCCGGACAAGCCCTGGGCTCGCATCATCGAGCAGCTGGCGTTCACGGTAGTGCGCCTCTACAGAAAGGGCGAGCCGATCGTCGCGCTTCGGACGGGCGGAGAGCAGCCGGCGACGATCCCGCTCGCCATCGAGCCGTTTGTGTACGAAGACCTGCCGTTCGTGTTCTTCGGAGAGCCTGGGTCGGGGAAGTCCTACCTGGCTGTCCTTCTCGCTGCGCTTGGGGCGACTCAAGCACGAATCTCGGGGGTTCCGTTCGGGGCGCGCCGGGAGTTTGTCCCGCTGATTCTTGACTGGGAGTCACACGAGCAGGACCTGCGAAGTCGAGTTAGCCGAGTCGAGCAGGGCTTGGAAGCGTCACTGGATGGCCGGATCCACTACCGCTTTTGTGCGGGTCCACTCTCACGGTCCATTGACCAGCTAGTCGAGAGCACAACCGACCTTGCTCCAGATCTTGTGATCATCGATTCGCTTGGCCCCGCAGCGGGAGGAGATCTCAACTCCGCGCAGTCTGCGCAGGAGTTCTTCGAGGCGCTTCGCCAGTTGCGATGTACGGCCATCATCCTCGCGCACTGTGCCAAGAACGGAGACCCCAGATTCCGCTCGATCTTCGGCAGTCAGTTCTTCACGGCGCACGCGAGGGGCGTTGCTGAAGTGAAACGGTTCCAGGAACCGGGGGACGATGAGGTCTCGATCGGTGTCTACCACCGGAAGTCCAATGTATCGCGCAAGCATCGACCGTTCGGGCTGCGCATGCGATTCGATGGCGACGACGGGCCAGTCACGTTCGGTTGGCAAGATCTGCGGGACGTACCGGCGCTGGCCAGATCGCTCTCTGTTGGGGATCGCGTCATGAACGCACTGCGGTCAGGTGCGCTTGCGCCTGCTGCAATCGCCGAGGCGACAGACACCGCAGGGGGCACTGTGCGCAGCGCCCTCGCTCGGTTGAAAGGGAAAGGAAAGGTCATCCAGTTGGATGGGGGGATCTACGGTCTCCCGGAGGGGGAGAGAGACTATGCTCCCTTCTAGACGTGGCAGCGCGGCAGGCACCCTCCCTAAAGGGAGGGGGTGCCACGCCACGGCAAGCGTGGCAGATAGCGTGGCATCTTGTCACGGTCCGGAGCGCCCGCCCGAAGAGGGTTGTGGGCGCCGCGTGCATCGGTGCCACGGCTCTGCCACGGAACTCGCCGCAAAGCGCGCCACGGCAGTTGCCACGGCACGCACCCTGGCGGTGTGGAGATGAAGGCACAGAACGTCCTAGAAGCTCAGCCTTCTGCGACGGGCACACGTCCCTCTGCGCTTGAGCGGGAGCAGCTCAGGCCGCTGGCACGTCTCATTGCCGCCGCGATTGGTGGCGTTGACGCTGACGATGAGTAGGATGGCGAAGCGGAGGAACTAGACGAACATGAGAGCGATTGCGTACGTGAGGGTGTCGACGAAGCGACAGGAGGAGAAGGAGCTCTCCATCCCTGCTCAGCTGCGCGAGATCCGGGCGTTCGCACGAATGAACGAATGGGAGATCGTCGATGAGTTCGCGGACAAGGCTCGCAGCGGTCGCGAGTCTGAGCGGCCCCAACTGCAGGCGATGCTCGCTGCTCTTCGAGCGGGGCGCGCCGACGTTCTCATCGTCTGGAAGCTCGATCGGCTGGCGCGAAACGCACTCCTCTCGAAGCTCATACGGCGAGAGCTTGACGAGCACGGGATCCGGCTCGTGTCGCTCAAGGAGCCTACCGGGAAGACTCCTCAAGAGAAGCTCATCACGCACGTCTTCGAGGGCTTGGCCGAGTTCTACTCGGACAACCTGAGTCAGGACATCAAGCGGGGACAGCGCGAGGTAGCCAGGAAGGGCTTCTACCCGTTCAGCCAGGCCCCGATTGGCTACAAGCGCGTTCCGGCGAAGGATGGGACAGCCACACGGTATCTGCTGGTCCCTGACGAGGCGTGGGGGAGCGTTATCGGCCGCATTGCCGACGAGTACGCGAGCGGCAGGACGGGGAAGCAGGTTGCCGACGGGCTAAACGCTGACGGGCTTCAGATCGGCACGCGAAGATGGACGGCGAAGAAGATCTACTACATCCTCAAGAACCCCGTCTACCGCGGGGACACAATCATCGGGGCGCGCAGTGGCCCCCCCGAGGATCTGGAGATCATCCGGGAAACGCACGAACCGTTGATCGACGCGGCCACGTTCGATCGGATCCAGGCAATCCTCGCTGCGCGGACCAATGACCACTCAATCGCCCGATTCGAGACAAGCCCGTATCTCCTAAGCGGTCTTCTCCGGTGCGGCCTCTGTGGTCGACACATGGTTGGGGCTTCCGCGAAGAGCGGAGCGTATCGGTACTACGAGTGTCAGGGTCGTAAGCAGGGCGGAGAGGAAGCCTGCCGGGGGATCCGGGTTCCCAAACGGAAGATCGAGCATGCAGTGCTCACGGAGGTTCGCTCGCTCATCCTCGATGAGGCAAACCTCTCAGCGCTGGTTGGGCTTGTGAACGAGGAGCTTTCGGGAACACGCGATAGGGCGATTGCGGAGTTCGAGGGAGCGAAGAAGGCGGTTGCGGCGATGAGGCGGAAGCTGCAGCGGAACTACGAGGCGCTTGAGTCCGGGCTGCTGGACCTGGAGGACCTCGCACCGCGTATACGCAAGCTCAGGGAAGAGATCCGACTGGCGGAGCGCGAGCGCGATCATCGTGAGGTTCTCGTGCAAGAGCAGGAGGCGGCAGCGGTGACGCTTGAAAGCGTGTTGCCGTACGCGCGGAAGCTTCGGGAAACCCTCCGGATCGGCTCTCTCAGAGAGCGCAAGGCGTTCCTGGCTGGCCTGATCGCACGTATCGTCGTGAGGCCCGAGGGGGTCGAACTTGAGTATCGGCTTCCTCTTGATCAAGCAAGAACCGAGGAGGTTCTCTCCCCGGTTCTAACTAGAGTCGCGCTTGGTGGAGGTGGCGGGAGTCGAACCCGCGTCCGAAGATGCCGCCGGTTGGCGTCTACAAGCTTAGTCCCGTGTTCTGGTTTCGGAACGGACGCTCCCACAGGCAGGATCGTCCGAGCCTAGCTTCCGAAGGATTCGACGCGACCGGAGGAAGCGACCAGTCACGCTATACCCGCTTGAGTCGACGCCTGGGTGAAGCCCGCGGGAGACTCCACTAGACGGCCTTCCCTAGTTAAGGGAAGGAGCTGCGAATGCTAGTGTCTGTGTATTCGCGGTTGTTTTTTGGTCCGCCCGATTAAGGAGAGGACAGCTGCTCCGCTTGCAGCCTCGCTTTGACAACTCCGTCGAAGCCGTGTCACCCCCATGTCAAAGAACCGACCTGATTGTACTTCGCCCGGGTTGCATCGCCAACCCAGGAACAGATAGGATCATTAAACTGCTCATGCGATACACGCTCGTTCGGATGGCCCTCTCGTTCGCGCTCGGCGCCGTCGTCGGGCTCGTCGGCGGTCGCTTCGTTCCCGAGATCCTGCCGTGGGCGTTGGCGGGCGCCTTCCTGATCGCGGGGATCGCCGGATGCCGGCGCCCGTGGGGAAAGGCGGTCCTGCTGGTCGCCGTCTTCTTCCTCGGCCTGGGTCGGGCGACGTCCGACGAGGCGTTCCCGGAGTGGCTCATTCTGCGCGCACAGGGGATGACCGAGGTCAGCGGGACGGTGATCTCCTATCCGAGCCTCGGCGACGGCTACGTTGTGTTCACGCTGCGCCCGGACGCCCTGCCGGGGGATCTGCGCGTGACGTGGTTCGCGCCGGATCCGGAGCTCCTCTACGGGGATCGTGTGACCGTGGCCGGATCGGTCCGCCTGCCGGAAGCGTTCGACGGGTTCGACTACCCGGCGTATCTGGCGCGGCGCGGGATCTTCGCCACGATGCGCGCCGACGGGGACGGTGCGGTCCGCCGGGCCGGCGCCGCCGGAAGCGCGGTCCTGCGTCTCGGGGATCGGATTCGCCAGGCGGTTCTCGGACAGCTCGCCGACGCCCTCGGAGCGCGGGAGGCGGCGCTGGCGCAGGGTCTCCTGTTCGGCGACCGAGCGGCGCTCGCCGACGACGTCGAGGACGCGTTCCGTCGAACGGGGCTGATGCACATCCTCGCGGTCTCCGGTCTTCACCTGGGGATCGTTCTCGGCGGGCTCTGGTTCGCGCTGCGGTGGGCGCGGGTGAGGGCCGTGGTCGCCTACCCGTTGGTCGGGGTCGTCGTTCTCGCCGTGCTCTGGATCGTCGGGCCGCGCGTCAGTCTCGTCCGGGCGAGCCTCCTGTTCGGGTTCCTCGGCCTGGGAAGCGTCCTCGCCGATTGCGGCTTGATCTTGCGACGATCGATCGATCCGCTGAACGGTCTCGCCGCGGCGGGTCTGGTTCTCGTCGCGCTGCAGCCGTCCCAGCTCGCCGACGCGGGCTTCCAGCTGACGTTCGCGGCGACGGCCGGGATCCTGCTCGCCGTTGCCGACCGCTTTCGGGTTCTCTGGGAGCGACCGATCGAGGCACTTGCGGCGTGGGCCGGCCCGCTCCGACGGCCGGTCCGCGCGGCGTTGACGCTCGTCGTCATCTCGGCCGCGGCGCAGGCGGGGGTCGCCCCGGTCGTCGCCTGGCAGTTCGGAACGTTCCACCCACTCTTGATCGGGTTCAACCTCGTCGTCTTGCCGCTGGTCACCGTCGCGTTGGCGGTCGGGCTCCCCGGGCTTCTCCTTCTCGCCGCGGGGTCGCCGGCGATCGTCGTCGCCCCGTTTGGGTGGGCGTTGACGGCACTCTCAGGGGCGGTCGAACGGCTGGCGGCGATCCCGTTCGCCGAGCTCGCGGTCTCACGTTGGATCGGGGTTTGGCTCGGCGGGGTCGTGCTGTTCCTGGTCGCGGCGGTCGCCTACTCGGAGCGATCGTCGTGAACGCGGTAGTCGACGTCGATCACGTCCGGATCGCGCGGTCCGGACGACCGAGGGCGTGATCGATCGCCGGAGACGAAGAATCGGACAGCGAGCGCGATCCCGACCAGGTCGCTCAGCAGTCCTGGGGCAAGGAGGAGGACGCCGGCGAGGACGAGGGAGAGGCTCGATCGTCGGAGGTAGTGAGCGGGGTTCGTCAGCAGGGCGATCAGCTCCTCCGGCCGACGGACGGCGCGTCCCGCGCGACGGAGGAGGCCCCACCCGAGGAGCCCGGTGGCGAGGATCTCGACGAGGAGAGCAGCGCCGCCGATCCCTTGCCCGAGCTTGATCAGGATCGCGATCTCGGCGAAGAAGACGAGAAGAATGAGCATCGGCATCGGAAGTCCCCGGTCGATCGTAGGGGATCCCGGCCGGTTCCACAACGCGCGGGCGGCGAGCATTGACGTGGCCTCTCGTCCGCCCTAGTCTTCCGTACGAGATGGCAAGATCGGATCGCGAGCTTCTGGTCGGACTCAATCGGATACCGCAGCTGTCACCGCGGCGGACGCGGCGCCTGTTCGCGCGGTTCGAGTCGTTCCGCGGGATCTGGGAGGCGTCGGCGGCGACGCTCGCCCAGGTGTTCGCCTCTCAGGTGATCGGCGAAGCGATCGCCTCGGGACGGGACGAGGCGGCGATCGACGAGGAGTTCCGCGCGGCGGACGAGGCGGGGATCCGGATTGTCACTCTGGTCGACGAGGAGTACCCGCCGCTTCTTCGTGAGATCGACGATCCGCCGCTCGCGCTCTACGTGCGCGGCGAAGCATCGATCGATCCGGCGCGGTCGATCGCCGTCGTCGGGACGCGGCGGAGCACGCGGTACGCGAGCCTCGTCGCCGCCCGCCTGTCGAGCCAACTGGCGATGAAGGGGATCGCCGTCGTCAGCGGGCTCGCGACCGGGACGGACACGGCCGCGCACCAGGGTGCGCTCGACGTCGGCGGTCGGACGATCGCGGTGATGGGGTGCGGGGTCGACCGGGTCTACCCGAAGCGGAACCAGGATCTCTACGATCGGATCGCCGAGACGGGGACGATCCTGAGCGAGTACCCGCTCGGCACGCGTCCGGCGAAGTGGACGTTCCCGCAGCGCAACCGGATCATCTCCGGCCTTTGCCGTGGGGTCGTCGTCGTGCAGGCGCCGGAGCGGAGCGGTGCGCTGATCACGGCCCGGCTCGCGCTCGAACAGGGGCGCGAGGTGTTCGCCGTCCCGGGGAACATCACCAACCAGACGTCGGTCGGCACGAATCGCCTCCTCAAGGACGGGGCGAAGCTGGTGGTGACCGTCGACGACATCCTCGAGGAGTACCCCGACCTCCTCCGACTGAAGAGCACGCCCGGCGAGGAGTCCGACGCCGACGAACCGAAGCTCGGCGAGCGGGAGCAGGCGGTCTACGACCTGATCCGTCTTGAACCGGTTCACGTCGACGATATCATTGGCCGGGCGGACCTTTCCCCGACCGAGGCGTCCCACATCCTCCTTCTCCTCCAGCTGGAGGGGCTCATCGAGGAAGTCGAGGGCGGCCGGTACATACGGAAGCCGTGAGGGAAGGAGCGGGGATGGCGACAGAGCGGACGCTGGTGTTGTGCAAGCCGGACGCGGTGCAACGCGGTCTCGTCGGAGCGATCGTCGAACGGTTCGAGCGCAAGGGGCTTCAACTCGTCGGGATGAAGATGATGCGCGTCGACGAGGAGCTGGCGAGCCGCCACTACGCCGAGCATCTCGAGAAGGCGTTCTACCCGAACCTGCGAGACTTCGTCACGTCG
>Ga0180434_10000114_pt1 | contig 113690 bp, 110 predicted proteins | sample SS_ome_7_FD_132453 | JGI IMG/M metagenome (GOLD analysis project Ga0180434, IMG submission 132453) | Hypersaline lake sediment archaeal communities from the Salton Sea, California, USA - SS_1_D_2 metaG | ecosystem: Environmental > Aquatic > Non-marine Saline and Alkaline > Hypersaline >... | reverse complement strand
GATGAGTTGCCAAAAGATAATCAGAGCCCACTTGGAATCGAAAAAAATATTTATGCCTATTATCATAGTATATTTATTCTACTTAGGGCACTATGAATTGGTTCTTAACGGGACAGTAGTGATTGCAACAATAATAATTGCCTCGTAGTTTTGTTTTAATTGCTGCGAGGCAATTACCATTCCCATCCTTTTTGTTTTAGTGACGATAAAAAACCTGTTGGAGATTATTATGGTGAACCCAGGCAATAATAATGCGGGGTTGCTGGATAACTCCCGGCGGAAATTTTTACTTTACCTCTGGATCGGTGCTCAGTCAGTATTAGCAGCGCTTATAGTCATCCCGGGGCTTCGGTATTTACTGCAACCCTTGTATGAAAAGGTACAATCGCAGCGAGTGCAGTTAGGTGATTTCCGCGGAACCCCGGAAGGTGAACCTACCCCTGTGGAATATTCCGTCCTGCAGCAGGCCGGATATCAGGTACAAAGTGAACAAGAATTTGTCTATGTGCTCAGACGGGGAGAGAAGGTAACAGTCTTTTCCCCGATCTGTACCCATATGGGCTGCAATGTAGCCTGGAATTCAGAGGCAGGCGAATTTCACTGTCCCTGTCACGGCGGAAAATACAATAAAGAGGGCGAAGTTATCGCCGGACCGCCCCCGGAACCGTTGCGGCAATTTCCAAATAAAGTCGAAGACGGCAGCGTGTGGATTACGCTCGGAGAGAATAAGGCATGAATTCACAACAATCCAATCCCCTCGTTCAGTTAGTCAAAGATTTCCTCAGTGAACGCCAACCCAAAGGTGTCGGCTGGACGCATATCTTTGGCTCATCGCTGCTCTGGCTGTTTCTCGTTCAGGTAATTACGGGCGCACTGCTGGCAATTTATTATTCTCCTACTCCGGATACCGCTTTGGCCAGTATCAAATACATAGAAGAGCAGGTTGCTTTCGGGAGCTTCATCCGGGGGCTCCATCACTGGGCATCCTCCGCATTTGTGATTCTGCTAGGTTTGCACCTGTTGCGAACATTCCTGTTTGGTGCCTATAAAAAACCCCGCCACTGGATATGGGGCGCCGGTGTCATGCTGATGGTACTTGTTCTCGGTATGGCGTTTACCGGTTACCTGCTCCCCTGGGATATGAAGGGCTACTTCGCGACGAAAGTCGGGATTGAGGTCGGCGCTTTGGCTCCGGTACTGGGTGATGCCGTAAAAAAGGTGTTACAGGGCGGCGCGGAAATGGGCATCAAAACGCTGAACCGTTTTTTCATTTGGCATATCCTCTGGATACCCATTGGCATCGCGCTGGTAATTGGTCTACACGTATATCTCGTGGTCATCAAAGGGATTACACCACCTTGGAAGCGTACCGAGGAATCCGGTGAGCCGGATAAGCCGTTTTTTCCGCAACAGGCGTGGAAAGATTTTATCGGTATGGCCGTGGTTACGCTCGTTCTCATTGGCATGGCGATTTGGATAGGGGCGCCGGTGGGCGATCCGGTTGATCCAAACACTACTACGTTTGTGCCGCGTCCGGAGTGGTATTTCTTTCCGTTGTATCAGCTCCTGAAGATCTTCGAGGGTCAACTGGAAGTCATCGGGGGAGTGGTGCTGCCCGGACTCCTTATCCTCGGAATGCTTTTCCTGCCATGGATTGACCGGAATCCGGAACGCAGATTAAACAGGCGTCCGGTTGCACTAAGTTTGGGTTTAATTATTCCTGTCATTATTGTTGGGCTCACGGTTTGGGGTTGGCAGAGTGGGCAGGCGCTGGAGAGTGAATATGCAGAGGAATCGAAAGAGTCGGATTGGTATACACAGGCGGAACCGGCCAATGAAGATCTCGTGGATGCCGGGTTGTATGAGGCGTACCTGCCTATGCGCTGCGGAACTTGCCACGACAAGGAAGCAAAAGGAACGAACACTCCTCCCAGTTTATATGGCGCTGGCGATCGCTATCAGCGAACCTGGGTGAAAGAATACCTGCTCGATCCGCATAACCGGCGGTACGAGAAAAAAGGCGTCCGCCCGACGATCCGGATGCCGGATTACCGGCTAAGCCCTGCGGAAGCGGAGCGACTCGCAGCATTTCTGAGCGAGGAAACCGGCGAGGATTCGCTGGTCCCCAACGACATGGACTGGACTGTAAAGGATACCGCAATGATCACTAAAGGGGAGCAACTCTATTCCGAATACCGGTGCGGGAGTTGCCACGTTATCAATGGAGCAGGTGGAGAAATCGGCCCGGCGCTTGACGGAGCAGGCAATCGCCTGAAACCGGACTGGATGTATACCTTTGTCGGTGATGCCCGTCGGTTAATTCCGGAGACACCAATGAAGAATTATGATCTGTGGGATGAGGAACGGAAAGCATTGACGTATTACCTCTTATCCATGCGTGAGACAGAAGAATAATCAGCAAAATGAGGGCGGAACTCTCCATACACCAACAGTCAGTAGCCGATTACTATAACTCTAACCATTCCCGGTTTTTACGGTTTGGAAAACGCGCCCAGACCGGAATTATGCACCGGGCCGTCTGGGCACCGGGCGTGCAGAACCGTATTGAAGCACTCCAGTTTGTCAACCATCTGATTGCCCGGGAAATCTCCGAAACATTTCATTCCGGATTACCGGATATCCACATCCTTGATATAGGCTGCGGCGTCGGAGCTACCTGTATGTACCTGGCTGAAGAACTCGGGATATGCTGCACCGGAGTTTCGATAAGTTCTATTCAAATCGCAGAGGCAAACCGACGGGCGATCAGGGCAAATCTGGATGATCACTGCAGGTTTTCCCTTCACGATTTCACATCAGTGGAATTTTCAAAGCAATTTCATATGGCTGTCGCCGTTGAATCCTTCGTCCATTTCGAGAATCCGAAACGGTTCTTCAGGAAATGTGCCGAACTTCTGTCCGATGAAAGTCTGCTCGTTATCTGTGATGATTTTCGATGCAAAGATACTGAGAGCAACAGAACATCGCAGATTCATCTGAATCGTTATAAGAGCGGATGGCGGCTTGGAAATATTCTGAGTGTATCTGAGATAAAAGCAATTGCTGAGAACGCGGGATTTTCTCTGGAGCGAAATCGCGATTTAACCTCGTACTTACGGATTCCACAAGGCGTGCCCGAGCAATTGGAAAAGTTAGCTTATCTGATGCCGCTTCGAACAGCGTTTCTGGACAGCAGGCGTGGCAATGTTGCAGTCCGGAAGTGTCTGAGAAACGGTTGGCTGGAATACCGGCAGCTCGTTTTTCGAAAATCCTGAAAAGTCTTTTATCCCACAAATTACTCGAATACGATAGTTTTACGTCCGCGAACTAATACCCTGCGATTGGAATGATGATTGATTGCACGGGCGAGGACCAGGCGTTCAAGGTCCCGCCCTTTTTGCTTCAGATCTTCCAGAGAATCTTTATGGGAAATCCGGGCGATATCCTGTGCGATGATTGGCCCTTCATCCAGTTCTTCAGTCACATAATGGCTGGTAGCACCGATTATCTTCACACCCCGGATATATGCCTGCTTATACGGATTTGCACCGCGAAACGCCGGCAGAAACGAATGGTGAATATTAATAATCTTGTTAGGGTATTTCTGAACAAACATAGGTGAGAGGATTTGCATATACCTTGCTAATATTATGTTATCAATATTCTGTTGTTCGAGCAAGGCTAATTCTTTTTGCTCCTGAGTAGATTTATTATCGCCAGTAATCGGAAAAATATGATACGGAATCCCGTATCTGTCAGCGAGCGGTTGCAGTGTCTCATGATTCGAGATAATGAGCGGAATCTCTATCGGAAACTCGCCAATACTGTATCGCCACAGAATTTCCTGCAAACAGTGATCGTATTTGGATACGAAAATGGCGGTCCGCATTTTCTGTCCCGTGGAGTAAATTTCCCAGTTTGCCCCTATTGATGTCGCCAATGATGAGAAGGTGCCGGGCAAATCAGAAAATGGGATATTGAAATGTTTCATTTCCCAGGCAACACGAATAGAAAAAATTTCCTCCTCCGGATCGACATGCTCATTCAGATCCAGAATGTTCCCTTCATTACTGTAAATAAACTGCGAAATCTTTGCCACAAGGCCTTTTTGGTCTGGGCAAGTCAAAAGTAAAACTGCAACAGTTTCCATCAGATAAGAATCCAATCAGGTTGGCGTTAAAGTCTGATCTCCCAGCGTGAAAAAATTAATTACGCACATTTTTACTAAGTATACAAATGTTGATGAAGTAGAAACAGTTTTATCTCAATGCCTGTTATGCGGCTCATCAAAATCGATATCAGGCCCGACCGGCACAAACTGCGTCGGGTTCAGCCAGGTATGGCTCATGTAATAGTGCCGCTTGCAGTGATCCATGTTGCAGGTCTCTTTCACATCTTTGTGCTGGTATAACTCCTTCGTGTAATTCCAGAGATTCGGATAGTCGGTAATGCGTCGTACGTTGCACTTAAAGTGCGTGTGGTACACCGAATCAAAACGGTAGAGCGTCGTGAACATACACCAGTCGGCCAGGGTGATTCGATCACCGCAGAGATATCGTTGATCACCAAGAACGTTCTCCCAGTGATCCAGGGCTTCGAAGATTTGGTTCACAGCGTTTTCATGAGCGGTTTGGGTGCCGGCAAATCCTGCCCTGTACACGCCGTTATTGATTGGCTCGTAGATGGCATCCGTCGTCTCATCGATACCTCCGCGTAACTCCTCCGGATAAAATTGTTCATCGGTGGTGGCAAACCTGTCAAATGCTATCTCAAGCATACGAATAATGTCACTGGATTCGTTGTTGACGATGGTCTCGGTCTTTTTATCCCAGAGCATCGGGACCGTGACCCGCCCGGTGAACTCCGGATCGGCCATTTGGTATAATTCTCGCAAATATTGTTTCCCATAAATCGGGTCGGGATGTTGCCCTGAAAACTCCCAGCCGTCGTTGATCCGCACTGGTTCAACGATAGACAACGAGATCACACCCTGTAACCCTTTGAGCCGACGCACAATCGCAGTGCGGTGCGCCCAGGGACACGCTCGTGAGATATACAGATGATACCGGCCAGTTTCCGCCGGAAATGCCACATCCGGATCATCCTCTACCCGGTACCGGAAAGCCGACGCCTTCCGCTGGAATTCACCAGTTTGTTCATCGGCTTCCAGTGCCTGGTTTGTTTTCCATTCGCCGTTTAATAGTTGACCCATTTTGCTATTTGTCCCCCTATTATTTTTTATTTCCATTTCATATAAATCTGAAAATCGGATTCCGGAAAATCAATAAACTGCTTCATAAGAGGGGGTCTTTGACTTGGAAAATACGGCACCATTAAGACCGCTTTGTTTTCGGTCGGAAACCGTGTAAATTGAGTTGTCATGCGAGTTTCAAGCCTCATAATTGCCAGCGCTCTCATTCTAATCAGTTGTACAGGAGACGCTCCCCGCGATAATCCCTTTGATCCGAATTCTGAGGTCTATCAGTATGCCCATTCCATCACCGGTGAGGTACTCAGGAAAATTCCGCCTTATAATGCCATTCCAAGCGCCAGAGTCGAAATGGAACCGGAAGGGCTCGTCACCTCTACTGATGAGAACGGCAATTTTCGATTTGAGCATCTGCAGCACGATTCGCTCACCCTGTTAATTTCCAAAGAGGGGTATGGTGCCATCTCCATCAATGGAGCGGTAAATGAGCTGCCGGACCAGTATTATCTGAACGCCCGTCCGGTGATGGATTCCATCGCCGTCGTGACGAACCACATCAGTCACTGGTGGCCGGTAGAGGATGAATTCGAAATCGCATTTTCGGGATGGGTGGTTGACGCAGATGGGATCACCGACATCGATTCGGTCTGGTTTACCGTTCCGGATGCAAAAATATCTCTCCCGGCAAACGGACAGATAAATGACAACGGAATGATCCGCGTGGCGCTCTACGACTGGCAGATGGATATTCCGGCAACTGATCTGACGGGGATGCCGATCTATGGGCATGTACTGGATTCGGATTCATTGGAAGCAATGCCATTGGAAACTTACACTACCAGATTTATTGAATCTTCGCCGACTCCAACATCCCCAGCTGGAAACGAGGAAACGACCGGATTTCCTGTACTCCGGTGGGAAGAATTTGATGCGAATTATACCTTTTATTACCATGTCGAAGTATTCCGGGTTTCCTCCGGAAATACGACGACGAAAATCCTTGGCCAACCCCAAATTCCGAAAACAGAAAAAAAATACAGTGTAACCGATTCTCTGGCTAATGGCTCTTATTACTGGACCCTCGGCGTGTATGACATCTATGGGAACAGCACCCATTCAAAAGAGGCAACTTTTACTGTAGTCGAATGAACAGTCAATCTGAACAAAATTTTTACGAAGCGCTCCTGGAAATTATCCAGGTGCTGAACTCCATCCACGATACAGATGAACTTCTGCGCGAAGTAATGAACATTGCTATGGAAACCATGCAGGCAGAGCGGGGTTTTATCATGATCGAGTCGCCGGCCAAACCGGGTGAGTTTGTTCCTGCGATAACACGCAATATCGATCCCGATGCGGATGTGGAGACAGGCAGCGCCTCCCAGAGCGTACTGAACCAGGTGATGGAAACCAAAGAGCCGGTCATGACCCATGACGCTCCCCAGGATGACCGGTTCAGCGACGCGGAAAGTATCATTTCTCAGCAAATACAATCTATTCTGGCGGTGCCACTCAGCATTAAAGGCGAAATCAGCGGCGTAATTTACCTGGACAGCAGACGAAACCGGACCAAATTCACACCCCAGGGATTACGATTCATGGAAGCATTTGCCAATCAGGCAGCCATCGCCGTCGACAACGCAAATCTCATCCAGCGAAAGATGCGCGAAAATATTGCGTTACGCTCCCAGTTGAAGGAAGTGTACCCCTTTGAGGAGATCCTCGGTGAAAGTGAGGCAATGCAGAAAGTTTTCCGCGTGATGGAACGTGTCCTGGAGACGGACACTCCTGTGCTCCTGCAAGGAGAAAGCGGCACCGGAAAAGAACTGGTTGCCAGGGCAATTCATTACCAGGGACACCGAAGGGAGCAGCCGTTCGTCGCCCAGTTTTGCGGCGCGCTGCCTGACACCTTGCTGGAAAGCGAACTCTTCGGACACAAGAAAGGCGCGTTCACAGGCGCTACCGAGGATAAACCCGGCCTGTTCGAAATTGCAAACGGCGGCACCTTTTTCCTGGATGAAATCGCCGATATTCCACTCTCCACGCAAACAAAATTGTTGCGTGTTGCCCAGGAAGGTGAACTGAAGCGGGTAGGAGATACCAAATCGGTGCATGTGGATGTACGCATTATCTCCGCGACCAATAAGGACCTTGAAGTTGAAGTGAACGAGGGCAACTTCCGCGAGGACCTGTTTTACCGGATCAACGTTATCACCATCACCATGCCACCGTTGCGGGAGCGGGGAGACGATGTTGTGCTGCTCGCCGAAATGTTTCTGAAAAAATATGCGTCGAAAATGAATAAAAACATCACCGGCATTTCCGATGGTGCATTGAGAGAGCTGAGCCGGTATTCCTGGCCCGGCAACGTGCGGGAACTGGAAAATACCGTCCAGCGGGCGATTACCCTCTGCGATGATACTGAAATTCGCCCGGAGCATCTGGGACTGGAGCAGGTGAAAGGAAAAGGGGTGAAAGATCCGTCACTGGATGTTGTGAAAAAACAGCACGTTTTGGACGTGTTAGAAAAGTTCGACGGCAATCGAACACACGCGGCGGAGGCGCTCGGGGTCTCTCTCCGGTGGTTGCAGTATCAGCTAAAGGACTGGGATGAAAATTAACGGATTTCGTCTTGAAGAAAAATTGAAGGAGACCGAATTCGTCTCGGTATTCCGGGCGACTCAGGAAGCACTGGATCGGGCGGTTCTGCTGAAGGTGATCAAATCCCAGTTTGCCTCAGACGAGAAAGTATTGCAGCGTCTCCGGCAGGAGGCACGTGCCATTGCAAAAATCTCCCATCCGAATGTGGTGCAGGTCTATGATTTTGGCGAAGACGACGGCCAGATTTATATTGCCATGGAATATTTCCCCAGCCGGGATTTTGAGCAGGTGCTTACTGAGGAAGGGCCGGTGGTGTCTGTCAGTAAAGGTCTCCACTGTCTTGAACAAGTGCTTCGCGGACTCAATGCCGTCCACGCCCAGGGGATTTTTCACCGGGACATCAAACCGGCAAACCTGTTAGTCAACGGGAACAACGAAGTCAAAATTACGGATTTCGGGTTAGCCAACTTAAAGGGAACGACAGGCGTAACAATAGAGGGCGGAATTGTCGGAACACCGCGATATATGTCCCCGGAGCAAATCAGCGGAGCAAAACCGTCGCCGCAATCGGAAATTTTTTCGGTGGGAGTCACGTTCTACGAACTGTTGACAGGGGTGTCTCCGTTTGAGGCGGATTCCTACAGCGCCGTTTTCAATAAAATACTAAATGACGATCCGACGCAGGCGTCCGAACTCCGCGCTGAAATTCCGTTGGAGTTGGGTGAAATACTGCATCGCATGATGGCCAAAGACACAGGAAATCGGTATGAGAGTTGCGAAGAAATTCTCGCGGACTTAGGACAATTATCGGATTACCGGGGACCCGGAGCAGTGACACCTTCGAAATCGGATACTGAAATTGCCCCCAGAAAAACGGTAAAGAAATGGTTACCCGGTGTTGCGGCAATGGTATTAATTCCTGTTTTTGTGGCCATCTTCTATTGGTTATCCCAAAACGAGTCTGTGCCGGTTTCGACTGTTGAAAAGAATCAACCTCAGGTAACGGAAACGGAAAAAGAGGCGGTTATTCCGGAGGAAAAGGCACCGGATAAATTGGAAAGTACCCAAATTTCCATTTCAAAATCCGAAGCGGAAGCACTGATAACGGAGCCGGCTGAAGATATAGTTGACAATGCATTGCCCGTATCAGACAAAGAAAAAGCAGCATCTGTGGAGTCACCCGGGAAACTCTGGGTTGGAGTCATTCCATGGGCTGCCGTATATGTTAACGGGGATTCTGTTGGCATATCGCCGATGCAGGATACGGTAGAGCTGGAGCCCGGGACGTATCCGGTGACACTCAGACATCCGGAATTCCCGGCATACCGGACGAATGTGGAAATTCAGTCCGGAATAACTTCCGGCCTCAGAGTGGACTTGTCGAAGGAAAGCGGATTTTTATCGCTGGCAGTCTATCCGTGGGCGAAAGTCTTTGTCGATGGAGAATTCATCGATACTACGCCGTTACCGGAACCGATGGTCATAAATCCCGGACGGCATCTAGTCCAGCTGAAGCATCCCGACTTTGCGGACTGGCAAACCTACGTAAATATCACCAAAGGTGATACAATTACACTGAAGGTGAGACTATAAATGGAACGGCACACCTTCAAAATTTGTCTGCATCGTGCGGCTATTGTCCTCTGCCTGGTAATTAGTACCACTGCGTCTGCACAGAATCAAGAAGAAAAGGCACCGACAACGATTGAGGATATTCGGCAGGCATATCAGCAGCTCGAATACGCCAGGACAGTGGAAATGACGGAGCGCTACTTGCAGGCACATCCGCGCATTCCGAAAGAGGCATTATTGAGAATTCTCCAATATCGCGCCTTTTCTCAGGTGGCATTGGGCAATGAGGAGGAGGCGAGAAATACCCTGCGTTCTATTCTGGTGTCGGAACCGGACTTCAGACTTGACAGGCAGATTGCGTCTCCTAAAGTGGTTCAGTTATTCGAGAGTCTGAAAACCGAAACGCTGAACGGAGAGGCGGATTCCGAATTTGTACCCTCCGTTGTTATCGCAGAGGATGTTCAAGCCACGGCAATGCTGCGTTCGGTGGTTTTCCCCGGGCTGGGACAGACATATCTCCGGAAAAAGAGGGGGTTCGCCTATATAGGTATTGCCGCTACATCATTGGGATTGACGGTATACTCGGCTGTGAGAGTGCCCCGTCTCCATGATCGGTATTTACAGGCCACTTCTCCGTCTATTATAGAGGATCGCTACGATCAATTTAATCGATGGTATCAGGTCCTGAACTCTGCGGCGGTAATCTATGGAATTACCTGGGGGATTGCGCTGGCAGATCTTGTGGTATTTCGCGATACAAACTCTCCCGCATTTGCTTTTTTACCTGTCGGGGATGGTATACAACTCCATGCCACCTATACCTGGTAAAGGGTGCAAAATTTGCGCACCGTATGCATATTTTGCGTAGTATGATTATTAATTTTTCCACGGATCCCTTGGAATAAAAGACTCTCCTGTTTTGGTACACTAATTGTCGTATTGAATTGTGGAGTTCAGAAATTGTACAACGACCATGCAAAGGAGTATGAAATGAAAAAGATCTTGTTATCAGGGGTTGTGGTTTTTGCGAGTCTGGCGTTTTCGATAACTCTTTTTGCGCAGGGTGGACCCGGAGACCATGGGAGGTTAGGGGAATTTCATCCTGATTCCCTGGATATGGTTACCGTAACCGGTACGGCAATTGTTGATACCGTTGGATTTAGAACACTCTACTATTTGGATGAGAACGGTGATTTGACCCCGGAGTATTACCTGCACTTCGGAAGCAGGATTCACCTGCCGGATTCCCTGGAAGCACTCAAGCCTGCGGAGGGCGATACCGTGACGATCTCTGGGGCTGTGTTTGCCGCACCTGTGGAAGAATTCCAGCTGCTGGTAGTCTTCGAGATTAACGGTGAGACGTGGCGGGATCCCTTTACACCATCCTGGAATCGTCATGCCTGGAACCATCGCCAGGGTGGGAACGACTGCGGTTTCCATGGATTTGGATTCCTCCGGGACTCGCTGGAGTCTATTGAAGTAAGCGGCATTGTCAGGGTGGATACAAACTACGCCTATTCGCTCCATTATTTGGATACCGATGGCGATCATATTGCAGATTATTTTCTGAATTTCGGTCCGCCATGGTATGAACCGGAATCCGGGATCACCCGTCCGGAAGACGGGGACAGCGTCACAGTGATTGGCGGACTGATATCCGACGATGCCATTTCCATGATAATCGTATACCAACTGAACGGGGTAACCTGGCGCGATTCGAGCACCATGCGTTCGTTTGCAGGCAGATGGATTTCCAGTGATAATACCGACTCGGTTCGGGTAAATTCCCCGTTTGATCGCGAAGATTGGATTTCTATAGCTCCCGGTTGGCGCGGAGGTGGTCATATGGGCGGCGGTATGATGCACGACAGCCTGTTTATGCAGATAAGCGAAGTCTTTCCGTGGAATGGCCCTGCGGCTGGAGATACCATGCCATTTGCAGGATATGAAGTGGCCGGGTTTACCAGCGGTGGACGAAACGAGATGCATATGGGAACGAGCCAGTGCGGCGGTCACTTCGGTTTTAATACTCAGACCCGGTTTCAGTTGCATTATACAGACGGGCAGCTGTACCGAACAGGCCCCGGCTTTAATAAAATGGCTGCTCCGCTCACCGAAGACAAAATAACGGTAAAGGCTTGGGACGATGAGACTCAGTCATGGTACACTGTTGAAGATGCTATCGTGAATACAGAAGATAATACCATTACATTTACCAGCAGTAATGTCAGTTCAAATTATGTGCTGACTTCTACACAGACAACCTCGGTGCATGAACCCGGGGAGATGATAGTTGACCAATACAAGCTCTCACAAAACTATCCGAACCCGTTTAATCCGAGCACAACAATCAGTTATACTCTTGCTGCTGATGCGCAGGTTGTCCTGACAATTTATGATATAACAGGACGCACTATTCGGACTCTTGCGAATAGCGGCAAAAAGGCTGGTGAGTATAGCGTCTCCTGGACTGCCAGGAACAATTACGGACAGGTGGTCCCGAGCGGTGTCTATTTCTATAAACTCACAGTTCGGATGAACGGGGATGAATCCACTGCGATGAAGAAGATGATTTTAATCCGGTAATTTCAGTAGCGTACCCCCCCCCCCCCCTCCCATAAGAGCGGATTGTCATAAACGGCAATCCGCTCTTGTCTATTAGAATCCGACGATTTTGAAATCTGCGTATTCCTGATTACATTGAATGTTTAATTTTAGTTAAATTTCGAGGCGATGGACAGAATAATGAAAAAATTGCTGAATGCACTCCTGATATCAACTATACTGGCAATAGTATTCCCCATGACTATCCATTCGGCAGATATAGGTATCGGAGCACGAATCGGTGATCCTACAGGGATTAGCGTGAAGCGATGGACCCAACCATCCCAATCGATGAATTTTGCGGCAGCGTGGGATTTAGGGACAAATTCATCTCTGGTGTTGCTATCGGATTATACTTTTTACAATTATGATTTGTTAAATATACAAATCGATGAAGGTACGCTCCCTTTGCACTACGGATTCGGTGCGCAAATTCGGTTGGCTGAAGAAGGAGAGGTTGGTATTCGCGTGCCGGTGGGATTAACATTTAAATTTTCTCACCATCCGGCGGATTTTTTCTTTGAGCTGGCCCCGACCCTGAATGTATTTCCTGAAACTTCCGTTGGAGTGCATGGAAGCATTGGAGCGCATTATTATTTTTAATATCCTGTTTTTTTAGGTGGAGAAATAATATCTGGGTATAGAATTATGTCACCAAAATGGAGAGGAGGAGGCTCTATGAAAAAACTCATCTTTGTAGCCATCGTCACGGTTTTTATGGGTAGTCAGCTTTCAGCACAGTCTAGTGGTATAGGTGTCGGTCTCAGGCTAGGAGATCCTACAGGTCTCGGCGTCAAACTGATGAACCAGTCTGAACATTCATTAAACCTGGCCGCAGCCTGGGGGCTTGGTGAGGAGGCAGCACCTGTCCTGCAGGGGGATTATGTCCTGTACAATTACAGTCTCCTGAACCTGGAATTTGGGGCGGGGACAATGCCGCTTTATTACGGACTCGGTGCACACGTCAGACTCGCGGATAACACGGGAGTGGGGATCAGAGTACCGGTCGGACTAGATTTTAAATTGAATAGTATGCCGCTCGATATCCTCTTTGAACTTGTCCCGACCCTCGCGCTGGCACCATCCACGGATTTTGAAATACACGGAGGACTCGGTGTCCATTATTTCTTTTAGGCGCATTTAAGTTCATGCGATCGGAAAAGCGTAAGCTCGCGTGGTATTTTTACAGCAACTGTTTGCTTCCGAACCATAAATTCTGTATTACATCTTCTCGGGCAAAAATTGCCAGAAGATATAATTGCTGGTAATTTTTACTGGTTTTTATTATTAATATTAGTTAACTCTGTGCAGGTAAGGTTCCTACGGGAATTATAAGTTATTGTTATCAAGGAAGTTATGTGGAACAAATGGACAAATACCCAGTACTGACAAAATGAACGAAAAAGAATTGCCGAAAAATTTTGATAGATTAGAGAACGAGGATGTCGAGGATCTACGGGAACAGTTCGAATTTTACAAGTATCATCTCCCGGGAGCAATGATAGAAGTTACACTGGACGTCGATTCCCCACAAATAACGTTTATGAACAGGATTGCCCAAATACTTTTTGGTTATGATGAGAGTGATATCGAGGACGGACTTATTTTCTGGGAGATGGTGGCGTCGGATGAGGAAGCCGAAAGGATTCTCCAGCTTTCGTTCGATTATTTTGGAAATAGTGTAATGAAGGGAGAACCATACCAGCGTTCTGCAGAGCAAGAACTGTTCGAAATAAATATGAAACGAAAAGACGGTTCCTTTTTTTATGCAGAGGTCCAGGCATCTGTTATCATGAATGAGGATAAAATCCCCTATAAATTAGTTGCAGTGTTTCGTGATATTTCCCGTCGTAAATTACTCGAGAAAGACCATAAAAACTTGATACAGGAACTTCAGGGTGCCATTGATGATCTGAAATCTTTTCAGGGATTAATGGAGATCTGTGAATCGTGTCACCGCATTAAAACCAAGGACGGGACCTGGATGGACATGGAGACGTTCCTGAACGAAAAATCCCAGATTGAACTTAAAGACGTTAAATGCCCGGATTGTGAAAACAGTTAATTTTTTTCAGTTCTTGTTGTCCCCAATCCCCAAAGATTGAAGACGTTTGGCCTGACGACTCCGGGATGTTGAGTCGTTCATCATATGGACCATTTGTTTGGGAATCCGTTCACATCGATCCGTCCGAACCTAGTTTGATAAAGTGCCAGATCACTGTTATTCTTAAAATGAATAGGAGGGGAGCCGATTCGATCGGGCGGGGAATTGAATACGGACAATCGTTATCAGAAAATTCAGGTGATTTCTGGTTACTCTGGTGAGGCGAAAGCCAAACCGTGATTGGACAAGTTATGATGGCCAAAAACGTTTTAGGAGCTATGATGATACTACTCGTCACGGGATGGGTGGTATCGTGCTACGCTCAGAAGAGATCTTCCACGAAAGGAGGAGAAGCCGTGAGTATCAATTTAACCAGTTCTGCATTCGAATCCGGGGAAATGATTCCAACGAAGTACACGTGTGATGGCCGGGACGTCAGCCCGCCATTGTCATGGTCGGGAATTCCCGACAGCGCCGAATCGATTGCATTGATAGCTGATGACCCGGACGCCCCTGGCAAAACCTGGGTGCATTGGGTGTTGTTCAACCTGCCGGCGGATGTTACCTCGTTGGAGGAAAATGTATCAAAAGAGGCCACCCTGGAAAATGGAGCCGTCCAGGGGATCACCGATTTTGGCCGGCACGGATACGGCGGACCGTGTCCACCTGGCGGTACACACCGGTATTTCTTTAAGATCTATGCTCTGGACACTGCTCTTGACATCGACAGCAACGTAAGTAAGTCTGACGTGGTGAACGCGATGGACGGTCATATCCTGGCCAAAGGGAAGTTGATGGGGAAGTACCAACGGCAATGACCGGGAATAGGGTATAAGGATTTAGCACGAGAACAATTGAGGTTAAAATGAGTCGACGGATGATTGCACCTTTAAGAATCATTCCGGGGCGTTCCATTCCCACTCAGCGAGAGCTTGGAGACGCTGGCTTGCTATCCCGCCATCCAGAAAACCACATAGGTAAATGTGTGGATGAATGGTTTTCTGGGCTGGATTCCGCCCAGACTCCGTCCTTGGACGGAGACGTGCAAGGAACCCCGGCTGTAAAGCCCGTGGGCTCCATAATAAAACCAGACTTTTAAGACTCCGGTAGATACTCGCTTATTCCCCAATTCTTTATACTCGTATCCCGTCTTATCTTCTCCCGGGAGTTTTCATTTGTACACTCAAACACTCTGCACACCTGCACACCGTTTTTCTCTTGCACCTTCTTCAGGATTTCGTTTAAATATAGCCATCCCGATATCTGTAACTAACCCCGGAGAACACTATGCCCCGACCGGTTTTGGTAGTTTTTATTCTGTGTGTTGGGATCCAGCTTTCCGCAGATACGGGAGACGATATTCGAATTCTTTTTACCAGCAACTCCAACGGTAAATACGAGAACTGTCAGTGCCCGGATTATCCCCACGGGGCGCTGGAGCGGCGAGCGGCATTTATTGGCCAGTACAAAGAACAATATCCCAAAACCATTGTACTGGATAACGGCGATAATTTTTTCCACGGGATGCGGGCAGCGGAAAAGACACTTGTGACACGTATTTTTTCTCTTATTCCATATGATATTATCAACGTCGGTGACCAGGATTTGGCTTTTGGTACGGAAGCGTACCGTGCATTGCCGGAAATTATTGAAGCGGGAGACCCTCCTGTTTCACTGTGGAGAGATAAGACGGAAATATCGGTATTGACCGTGACGCACCCAACGACGATCCGGTTTTATCCCGAAGATACCTTCGCAGAAGTACCCTTCAACGATCCGATCCGGCGAATTGAGCAGTGGGTGAGCGACATCGCCGGCGAAAAGGTGCTGTCTGTTTTACTCTCCCACTCGGGATATGAATGGGACGTTGAATATGCTCATCGGTTTCCGGAGATTACGTTAATTATCGGCGGACATTCCCAAACGCTAATTGATACAGTAAATAAGATTAACGGCGTTGCCGTCCAGCAGGCCGGAGGGAATGCTGAATATATTGGTGAAATCATTTGTACGTTAGTGGGTGATCACTTTCGGATTAAATCGTATCAACTGTATCCCATGGATGAAGCCGTTGGTGCCCACCCGGAAGTCGATAAATGGCTTGATGAATACCATCAAACTTATCAACGAAAGTAAATTTGCTATGAGGCCAACTACGAAAATTGTTCAGATTATTTTACTGGTACTGATATTTGGATCCCCGGCAGTCGCCCAAAATGATTCCACTCAGACGAATTCCATAGAGCGGGCACCCACATTTTTCCTCAAGACGCTGGACGGGGAACCGTTTTTCCTGAGCCGCCATGTTGGGGATCGGGCGAAACCGAGAACGAAACAGCCGGTTGTCCTGGACTTTTTCGCAACCTGGTGTATTCCGTGCCGGGCGGAGATTCCTGCATTGCACGCGATACAGAAGGAATTTCCCGGTGCAAGGATCCTGCTGGTGGATGTCAATGAAAAGCCGGACACGGTATCCGCATTTGTCGAGGAAATGGATATTACACTCCCGGTTCTGATGGATCTCTATGGGATTGTGGCGAAAAAGTATGGTGTCATAGGTGATAAAAATATGGCACGACTGCCGTCGCTCGCGATCATAAATACGGGAGGACAACTGGTGTATTTCCATCAGGGGTATAAGAAGGGTGATGAGGAAAAGGTGCGGGCAGTACTCCGGCAAATAACCGCAGGGAAGGATGTATATAGTAACGAGTGAGAAGAGTAAACAGGTATAGAGTTATTTTTTTTACACGAATTTTGGGAGTAGAAAAAATCGCTCGTTGTTTGTGGTTAGTTGCAGAAAGCCCATTGGTCCACTCTGAGAGAATGATGAGAAAAGAGAGCCAGACAATTGAACAATAACACTCTAACATGATTTTCATCGGTCTAAGGAATTCATACAGTAATCAAACGAAACTCGAACACCCGAATACTCAAATACTCGAACACTGTTTTTCCCCATCTTGACATTCATTCGGGTGCTCTCTAAGTTCATTCTAAATTCACAAAGCGATCAGAGGTAGTACGCACATGGATATGACGATGACACAGAAAACGCTTGCCAGTGCTGCCGGGGTGGACCAACTTGAGATCGGGGAGGTCGTATTTCCGGAAGTCAGCGTAATCACAGGCACCGATATTTCAATTGCGCAGGCGGAAGAAGTATTGAATAAATTAGGCACCAAGAAAGTTTTGATTCCCGATCGCATTTCGATTACTGCCGATCACTTTCACGTGAATAATCATCAAATTGAACTGGAAAGAATTCAACGGACCCGCAAATTTGCCCGCCGGTTCACAATCGATAATTATACCCCACCCGGACGGGGAGGGATTTCCCACATTTACAACTGTGAAGCGGGTCATGTTATACCAGGTGATGTGGTCGTCAGCGGTGATGCACATGCCAGCGCTTACGGTGCTGTGGGGGCGCTTGGCCTGGCCGTCGGCGGTACGGATTTAGCCATGGCGATGACCCTGGGTAAAATGTGGTTGCAGGTCCCCGAAAGTATCAGGGTGACTTTCACCGGTATGCCGGACCAGGTCATTACAGGAAAGGATCTGGCGCTGCAGGCACAGCGTGAACTTGGCATGACCGGGGCACTGAATAGATCAATCGAATTTGATGGGAATTCACTCGACTCATTTCCGATTGGAGACCGCTTTATCATCGCCGATTCATCATTCGATTGCGGGGCATTGACCAGTCTCATGATCCCCCACGGAAAAGCGCTCGAATACCTCGCTGACCAGACACGGCGTGAAGCACAATACTACCTTCCGGATGACGATGCCGGATTCGTTGAGACCATTGAGATTGATGCCGGTCAGATCGAACCGCTTATACATGATGTAGGGAGTGAATCAATTTTCGGAGTCTCCGGAGTGTCGAAATCGATTCCCGTTGACCAGGTTGTGATTGGCGGATGCGCTGGAGGACAAATAGAGGATCTTTATCTGGCAGCAAAGGTGCTAAAATATCGGGAAATCCATAAAGATGTGCGGTTGCTGGTCATTCCTGGTTCTATGGAAGTGTATCGGCGGCTCATCAATGAAGGTTTGGCGAGCATTTTCACCGAGTTGGGTGCAACAATTCACTCCCCGGTCTGCGGTCCCTGTCCGGAAGGACGCATCGCACCGCTGGCACCGGGAGAGCGCGGTATTGTAACCAGCAGAGGACGCTCGTATCATAACGGCTCACAAGTGTATTCAGCCAGTGTTGCCGTTGCTGCTGCCAGTGCAGTGACCGGAGAATTGACCGATCCCAGACAACTCATCGCCGATTCGGAATGACCAGCAAATGGAGTCCAAAGTGAATATTAACGACCAAATTGACCTTACCCGGGCAATCTTTGATTTTGTGAACTTCCAAGAGTTTTTGGATGCCAACCCTGAGTTTTCGGAGCGTAAAATCGTGGAGCTACGGGACATTTTACTAGCGGGTCTTCGGGAACAGGTTTCGCAAAACTCCGAAGAAGAGACACGATCATTCTCTTTGTTTGTCGATGGTGCTTCACAGCCACAAAAGAAAAACGCCGCAATCGGGGGTGTAATTTATCTGAATGACTCCGAAATTGATGATTTCAGCGAGAATATTGGAGAAGCAACCAATAACGAGGCGGAATATCAGGCTATGATCCGTGGAATCGAACTCCTGAGAAAGTATCAGCCGGACAAGGTATTCATCTTTGCAGACAGCGAGCTGGTCGTAAAGCAGTTAAACGGGGAATACCGGGTGAAAAACGACCGGATGAAGAAGCTCTACGGGAAAGTGATGAATGCGTTACAGTCGTTTCCGCATTATGCCATCGAGCACGTGCCCAGAGAAAGCAATAAACGCGCAGACCAGTTATCGAAACAGGGACTGTTAACCGAGCAATCATCGTAGGGTATCATGAAAAACGTCTCAGGAAAAGTTGTGACCATAGGAGATAACATCAGCGCGACGATTATACTAAACCCAAAATTCTATGGTGAGCCAGCCGAAGCAATTACGCCATCATTGGCATTTGCTTCCGAATCGGGCATGGATTTACCGGGCGAAGACAAGATTATCCTGGTAACCGGCCGGAATTTTGGCTACGGTACGGTCAACGAATCCGTGTTGATGGCGGTGCAAAAGGCGGGTGTACAGGCCATCATTGGAACAGAATTTCCGTATTATGTGTACCGGAATGGATTGAATTTGGGGCTCCCGGTATTTGTCTCCGACTCTGCTGCTGACAATTGCAGCGATGGGGATGATGTCAGTATTGATTTAGAAAGTGGGAAAGTAACAAACAATTCCAACGGACAGGAATTTCAAACCCGGGATCGTCCGGATTTTATCAGGCGTCTCATGGAAATGGGAGGCGTAACTGTTTTTATCCAATCGATAAGGGAGCAGGAGGAGGACGGCGCATGAACGGCAAAAGAGAAATAGTTATCGTTGATGGCCTGCGTACGCCTTATGGGTCGTTCGGCGGGTCTCTGAAGGATTTGTCCGCGACAGAACTGGCAATCGAATCCAGTAAAGCACTAATGAAGCGAACCGGGATTAGCCCGGGGAATGTTGAACATGTTATCCTCGGAAATGTCATCCAAACTTCACCGGATGCGGCGTATCTCTCGCGGCATGTCGGCCTGGAATGTGATATCCCTGTTGATGTCCCGGCTGTGACGATCAATCGACTTTGTGGGTCGGGATTTGAAACTATTATCCAGGCAGCCCGGCATATCATACTGGGGGAGGAAGACGTCATCCTTGCCGGCGGTACGGAGAGTATGAGTCAGGCGCCACACGTTGTCTGGGGAGCACGATGGGGCGATATGCGGTTGTCCAACGGGGAAATGGTGGATGTCCTCTGGACCGCACTGACTGACAGTTATTGCGGCTGCAGCATGGCGGAAACGGCTGAGAATTTAGCTGCGCAGTATAACATCAGCAGGGAAGCCTGTGACGAATACGCTTACCGTAGCCAAATGGCAGCCCATGCGGCGTGGGAGGAAGGCAGGATGCAGGAAGAAACCTTTCCGATGACAATTCAAACCCGGAAAGGCAACCGGACTTTGCACAAAGATGAACATATTCGCCCGGATACTTCCAGAGAAAAGCTGGCACAGCTCTCTCCGTATTTTTCCAAAGACGGCAGGGTCACGGCCGGCAATGCAAGCGGAATTTGTGATGGATCTGCCTCCGTGATCGTGACCTCGGCGGAGCGGGCGGAACGGGAAGGCTGGGAGCCTGTCGGACGGCTCCACGGATGGGGAGTGGCAGGCGTAGAACCCTCAATTATGGGTATTGGACCCGTTGCAGCATCTCAACGCGTTTTCGAAAATACCGGGTTTACCTTGGATGATATGGCGCTGGTGGAGGTCAATGAGGCGTTTGCGCCGCAATATCTCGCCGTGGAAAAAGAACTGGGGCTGGACAGGGAAATTACGAATGTAAATGGTGGCGCCATCGCAGTCGGGCATCCGTTAGGCTCCTCCGGAACCCGGTTGACGATTACGTTACTGAAAGAACTGAAACGTCGAAACGAAAGATATGGTTTGGCTACCGCATGCATTGGTGGTGGTCAGGGTGCCGCAGTGATCGTCGAAGCACTGTAGTATATAAAATGTTGACGATCAGAATTGACTAATCCTGACGACGATCGCTTTCAGCGTCGTTGTCAGTTATAATCATAAACCGGTAATGACCCTGGCTGGGTTCAGTGCCGATATGAAACGTCACCCTTATGGAGGAATTTTATGAAAATTAGCAAAGTCGGAGTTGCCGGATGTGGAATTATGGGTTCCGGGATCGCTCAGGTCGCTGCACTTGCCGGCTATGATGTCGTCGTCCGGGAAGTGAATAAAACGTTGCTGGATATCGGTCTTGACAAATTGAAAAAGTCGCTCTCCAAAGCAGCGGATAAGGAAAAAATCTCCCAGCAGGATATGGAAGATGCACTCGGCCGGATTCACGGCACAATTAATCTGGAGGAATTTTCAGATTGTGATTTAGTCATCGAGGCGATTGTGGAGGACCTGGATGCGAAGCAGGAACTGTTTACTTCTCTGGAGGAGATCTGTCCCAAAAATACCATCTTCGCCAGTAATACGTCTTCACTGACTATCTCGAAGATCGCGGCGTCATCTGCGAAGAAGGGCCGATACGTCGGACTCCACTTTTTCAATCCGGTGATGCAAATGCCGTTGGTAGAGGTAGTAAAATCGGCAGCAACGGATGAAAAGGTATTTGATACGGCGTTCCATTTTGCTGAAAGCCTTGGGAAAAAGCCCATCACCTGCAAAGATGAAACCGGCTTTGTCGTGAACCGGCTACTCGTTCCGTATCTCCTGGATGCCATCCGCGCATTGGAAACCGGCGTAGCCAGCATCACTGACATTGATAAAGGAATGCACCTGGGCGCCGGACATCCCATGGGACCGTTTACGCTGCTGGATTACGTCGGTCTGGATACCACCTATCATATCGCCAATATCATGTTCGAGGAATTCGGAGAAGAGCGGTTCTCTCCGCCGAATTTGCTGAAAAAAATGGTGGAAAACGGGATGTACGGCAAAAAGTCCGGCCGTGGTTTTTATGATTATACGGGGGAGAAGCCGGTGCCCGCTGAGTTGTAATTGCAGTGATAGAGTGTTCGGGTGTTCACGTGTTTAAGTGCTTAAGTAAAATCATTGAAACGCGCATCGGAATAAGGAGTTGAGTGTAGGAAAGCAGATCTTCGTCCACATAATCGGAAATAATAAAAAATCCGAAGAAGGTGTTCCGACTAATGCCCCCCCCCACTTTTTTGTTTGAGCAATGGAATCACCATAATGACTCCCCGGAGACGAAGGTCTTTTCTTATGGAATAATTCAGTTAATTCTCTGTGCTCTTTGCGCCCTTTGCGGTGAGATTTTTTTATCCGTTTTGGTTTCAAATCAAACCTCGGATCAATCGGAGAAACTCTATGATTAAGTCAAAAATAATAAAAATAGCAATGATTGCGGGACTGATTGCGCTCCCGTTCTCTGTCGGTGCGTTACTGCAACATGAAATGCATGACGAAAGTAATCATTCCCAGCACCAGATGATGACCGGAAAATCACCACTCACTATGCCGGGCAATGATGTGTTCGGCACAATTCAGGAGGTGGTTCGCGAACTGGAAGCCGATCCAAATACAGATTGGTCAAAAGTCGATCTGGAAGCGCTGCGGCAGCATCTGATTGATATGCGGCACTTTACCATAAATGTCGAAGTGCTCTCGAAGGAGCCGATTCCCGGCGGAGTACAAATCGTGGTTCGTCCGACGGTTCCCGAAGCAAAAGCATATTTACAGAGAGTCTTCAACGCACATCCGCAGATGCTGCAAGCCGAGAAAGGCTGGCAAATGGCAGTGCGGGAGGATGGCGACCAATTCACCTTGCATGTTACGACCGGGAATTCGAGCGATGTTGCAAAAATCCGAGGACTGGGATATATCGGGATAATGGCAACGGGCGCCCATCACACCCAACATCATTGGATGATTGCCCGGGGGATGAGTCCGCACCGTACGATGCACAAATCCGGAGCGCATGAATGAGCCTGATTGAATACTCTCCGATTGGAACTATCCGTTCTCCGCATACCGAGTTGAGCGGTATGCCGATTCAGCCGACGGCGGCGGAGGGAATTGAAGGATCCGTCGTCATGTTGCCTGAATATCAGGACGGCTTGCGGGACCTGGACGGTTTTTCACACATTATTTTGCTGTACCATCTGCACAAATCGCAGGGATATTCGCTGACCGTCACTCCGTTTCTGGATACCGAAGAACGCGGACTCTTTGCAACCCGTGCCCCGAAGCGCCCCAATCCCATTGGATTGTCTGTCGTTCGTCTGGTTTCCGCGAATGAAAATATCCTCCATATCAAGGATGTGGATATTCTGGATGGTACGCCATTGCTGGATATCAAACCGTATGTCCCTGCTATGCGACCTCACAAGCATATTCGAACCGGCTGGCTTGAATCCGTCGATGCGAAAAGAATACAGCGCCAGAAATCCGATAACCGGTTTGGGAAAATGAAGAAATAATGGTGAGTCCCGGCTGGGATGGATGGACATAAGGATTGTATGAAATAATGTAGGGCCGCGTACCCATGAATGGGCACGCTTCCTCGAAATAAGACGGCTCGCGTCGTCTGTTGTTTGGCAACCCCGGTGTTTGGGGCTTTCATCGAACAAGCCCCGATAGATTCGGAATGGTCCACGAACGGCTTCAGGCGATCGGGAACCACGCAATACGTAATACGCAATATTCTAAATTACCGCTTACTCTCTCAGTAGAATTTTCTTAAACTTTCCAGGTATAGATAACAAAGGAAAAAACTATGAAGGCACTCATCACCAGTGGCGGCCGGGGGACCCGGCTCAGACCGATTACGCATACCCAAAACAAGCATCTCATCCCCATCGCAAATAAGCCGATTCTGCATTACGCGCTGGAATACGTCAGCGAAGCCGGCATTACGCAGGTTGGAATCATCACCAACGCGGACAGCACTGAGGTGCAGGATGCCATCGGGGACGGAAGCCGGTGGGGCGTCGAAATCACTTATATTCCGCAGAGCTCGCCACTGGGATTGGGGCATGTGATAAAAATCTCCGAGGATTTCATCGGCGATGACGATTTTATTTTCTATCTCGGCGATAACATCGTAGTCGGCGGAATCCAGCGATTCGTTGATGAGTTTGAACGCACAAAGAGCAATTGCCATTTGGTACTGGCAAAAGTGAAAGATCCGGAGCGGTTCGGTGTCCCTGAAATCAAGGATAACCGGATCGTCCGCGTGGAGGAGAAGCCGGAAAAACCGAAGAGTAATTATGCGGTGTCCGGCATTTACCTGTATGATAAACATATTTTCGAAGCCGTAAACAATATCGAGCCAAGCGATCGGGGGGAGCTGGAGATTTCCGATGCACATCAATATTTGATTGAGAACGGATACGAGGTGAGTTTTTCGGAGATCACCGGCTGGTGGAAGGATACGGGGAAACCATTGGACCTGCTGGAAGCCAATCGCCTTGTCCTGGATAACCTGGAAACAAAATATGTGGACCAGAGTGTTGACAAAAATTCCACTGTATTAGGCAGGGCAGAAATTGCGGAAAGCGCCCGGATTATCAACTCCAACATCCGCGGGCCGGTCATCATTGGAGAAAACTGTGTGATCGAGAATTCCTATATCGGTCCGTACGCTTCTATCTTTGATAACACGATTATACTGAACAGCGAGGTAGAGTATAGCATAATCCTGGACGACTGCAAAATCGATGACGTGGATTTCCGGATTGAGAGCAGTCTGCTCGGCAAGGAGGTGGAGATTGTCAAGGCGAGTCCGAAACCGAAAACTCACCGGTTTATTATAGGAAATCAAAGCCGAATCGAGATTATTTAGATCCTAATTCCATTAAAATGAGGCTCCAGAGCGTCTTACCCTTTCCCGGAAGGGAGCCCTTGCGGGCCGACAGGCTCAGCTCCGGGAGGAGCCTTGCCGGAAGGCATCTCTGGTGAGGCTGATGAGGGATGACGCTCTGGAGAGTCACTCTGAGTTTGTCGAGGAATGGCCGACATCTGGAAATCTGTGTTCAATAATCTCACCGGATTGTGCAGCTAATTTTTGAGGATATCGAACTAATAAATCTTTGCGTGACTTTTCCCGCTTCATCATCTTATATTAATTATTTCGATTTACGAAGTTACCACTGGATTAAGGAGCATACATGCCGGAAGTAAATAACAGCCTGATACAAGTCAGTCACCTGAAGAAATATTTTCCGATCAGGAAAGGATTATTCTCACGCATACAGGGCAATGTAAAGGCTGTCGATGATGTCTCATTCGACATTAAAAAAGGTGAAACCCTGGGTTTGGTGGGCGAATCAGGCTGCGGGAAAACCACCGCAGGCCGCTCCTTATTGCGATTAATTGAGCCGACAGGTGGCTCTGTTAAGTTTGAAAACCGTGAACTCATGGGTATGGAGCGAAACGAGCTGCGGGAAATGCGTAAGGAAATGCAGATTATCTTTCAGGATCCATACGGTTCTCTGAATCCCAGGATGACAGTCGGCGGCATGCTCAGTGAAGCGCTGAAATTGCATAATATCGTACCAAAAGACCAGATTCAGGATCGAGTGGCCGAACTGTTGGACACAGTCGGTCTGTCACCGCGCCACGCCCGCCGGTATCCTCATGAATTTTCCGGGGGCCAGCGACAACGGATCGGCATTGCCCGTGCGCTTTCTGTAGAGCCGAAGTTCATTGTCTGTGATGAACCGGTTTCCGCATTGGATGTTTCAATCCAGGCGCAGATCATCAACTTATTGCAGGACCTCCAGAAGGAATTTGGCCTGACGTACCTGTTTATCGCTCATGATTTGAGTGTCGTGGAACATATTTGTGATCGGGTGGCGGTCATGTATCTCGGAAAAATTGTGGAATTAGCTGATGCCGATGATATTTATACTAATCCGCTCCATCCGTATACCAAGGCGCTGCTCAGCGCTATTCCGGTGGCCGATCCCGGGCATAAAAAAGAACGGATTGTCCTGGAGGGAGATGTCCCCTCGCCGGCGAACACACCCAGCGGATGTTATTTCCACCCGCGATGCCCGGTAGCTCGCGACGATTGCAGTGAAGTGGAGCAATCCCTGGAAAAAATGCAACCCGAACACTGGGCAGCATGTATGTACGCACGCCAGGATGAAAATGTAGGGGAGGCGGCCTGATGCCGAAAATCGAAAAATCCTTTCAACCCTCAGGTGTCAAACGTGTGGCTTTCCACACGTTTGGGTGTAAACTCAATCAATCCGAAACGGCAACCATTTCACACCAGTTCAGTGAGCATGGCTATGAGATCGTCAACATCGATGATCCCGCTGATTTGTATATAATTAATACGTGTACTGTGACACACAAGGCGGACTCGAAAGCACGGAGTCAAATCCGCCGTGCTCTTCGGATTTCGCCGGAGGCATTTGTGGCTGTAGTCGGGTGTTATGCCGAACATAATCCCGGGGAGATCGCATCCATTGACGGTGTGGATCTTATCCTGGGAGCAGAAGAAAAATTTACTTTGCTTGATATGCTGGGCAATGAACGTAAGGGCGGGAATGTCTGGCAGAAAAACCCGACACCGGAGGTCATGCTGGCGTGCGACGCGGGTGATTACCGGTCCATGGAATCAACGCCAACCTTGGAGATGGAGGGGAAAACCCGAATATTTCTGAAAATTCAGGACGGCTGCGATTACAACTGTTCTTTTTGTATCATTCCAAGTGTCCGGGGTGCCGGGAGGGCTCTCCCGTTACCGCAAATTGTTGATCAGGCACAAAAAATTGTAGACAACGGGTACCGGGAGATTGTACTCACCGGTGTGAATACCGGAACCTACCTCGATGAAAAGGGCAACCAGCTGATTGATGTGGTCGAAACGTTGTCCGCATTGCAGGGGTTGGAACGGATTCGTCTGAGTTCTGTGGAGCCGGACCGAATGAGTGATGATTTACTCCGGTTAATTGCAGACCGCCCCAATGTTTGTACCCATTTACATCTTCCACTACAAAACGGCAGTGATCGAATTCTTGGGAAAATGCGCAGGCGGTACCGGACGGATCGCTACCGGGAGGTCGTAAAACAGGCCTTCGAGCTGATGCCGAATGCCGGGCTGGGCGCAGATGTAATGGTGGGATTCCCCGGGGAGACAGATGATGATTTTACCAAAACCTGTGAATTCGTCGAGGAGCTTCCGTTTTCTTATCTCCATGTGTTCACCTATTCTCAACGTCAGGGCACAGACGCTGCAACACTGGGAGAGCAGGTTGATCCGCAAACCCATCAGCGGAGAAGTTTTGTCCTGCGACAGCTCAGCAAACGCAAACGCAAAGAATTTCTGGACAGGCAGGTTGGCAGGGTGCAGAAAGTGCTGTTTGAGCCGGGGGACGGACAAACATACCTTGACGGATGGACAGGGAACTATGCCAGGGTGCGGGTACCGTATCAACCTGAACTCATCAATGAAATACGGCCGGTGCAAATTAGCAAGCGAGAAGACGAGTATCTGGTAGGCACAGTCCTACAGGAACAAATGGAAGCGGCCTAACTTGTAAAGAGAGTGGCGGGTGCTCCTTGACCGGTAAACAAACATATTTTGTGGGAATTGCCGGAAATATCGGCGTGGGTAAAACGACTCTGACCGATATGATTGCCGAACGCTTCGGCTGGAAGCCGTATTACGAGAGCGTTATCGACAACCCGTATCTGGACGATTTCTATGCGAATATGCGGCGCTGGAGTTTCAACCTGCAGATCTACTTTCTGTCCAAGCGGTTCGAAACTCATAAGCAGATGACCGAAGGGGAATTCTCTGCAGTCCAGGACCGTACCATTTACGAGGATGTGGAGATCTTCGCATATAACCTCCATGAGATGGGTAACATGTCCACCCGGGATTACAATAATTACCGCGACCTGTTCAAAATTATGACCTCGTACCTTCGGCAACCGGACCTGATTATCTATTTGAAGGCGTCAACAGATACATTGATTTCGCGAATCCGGAAGCGCGGGCGGGATTTTGAAAAGCGGATTTCGCCTGAATATTTGCACCAATTGAACGTTGCGTACGAGCGCTGGATTAAAAAGGCCAGACAGACCATGCATATACATGTCGTGGATGCGGATAATTTTAATGTCTTCGAGGACACGAACAAAGTAGAACAGCTCTACGAGGTCATTCGCGAGTACTGCCCGGAACAATCCGTTCCATCTGATTCGGCACCATAGTCCATGAGCGTGCTGCTCGTCTTTTTTGATGGTGTGGGTATCGCACCACCTGATCCTGATGTAAATCCAGTCACCAGATATATCAACCGACCTTTTCCGGCCAGCGGTGTTCCTTATGAGTTTCATGATGGATTCCTTGTGCCTACCGATGCGGGTTTAGGTATCTCAGGGTGGCCGCAGAGCGCCACTGGCCAAACCGCCATTTTAACGGGGCAAAACGCACCGAAGATTCAGGGCCGGCACGTCAACGCGTTTCCGACGTCAACGCTCCGCCGGATAATCACTGAGCACAGCCTGTTAAAACAGGTGAAAGAGCTCGGATTGTCCCCCACATTCGCCAATGCCTATCATCCGGGATATTTTGCCCGCCGGCACAGTCGGTTCTCCGTCAGCACCTGGAGCTGGCTGGCTGCCGGGATTGATTACCATGACCTGGACGATCTGGAAAGAGGGAAAGCCGTATCCCATGATTTCACAAACCGCTTTCTGAATCGATTTGGGTTCGGAGTAACCGTCCGTCAGCCATCCCAAAGTGGACGGATTCTGGCCAGGATGGTTGAGGAGTACGATTTTGTTTTTTTTGAATACATCCTGACCGATGTAGCGGGCCATAAGCAAGATATGACGGAATCCGCGTTTCGGTTGGCGCAGATAGAGAAAATGGTGGATGCATTGTTAGATACCATCGATTTGTCACAGCACACCGTCATATTGACCAGTGACCACGGAAATCTGGAGGATTTGTCGACTAAAACCCATACGCAGAATCCGGTCCCCACAATACTCTGGGGAAAAAAGGCAAAATTTATGAGCAGGGAAATCCGGGATCTCACGGATATTGCTCAGGTCGTACAGAAATTACTGACAGATGGTGATTGAGATAAAAGGGGTATTCTTTTACTAACCGTTGACTACTGCGATTTGATTATTTATTTTTCAATGTTATAGAAGAGATTAACCACTAACCATTAGAAAGTACCGCGCTTGGCACTGTCCAAATTTGCAGTATTTGCCTCTGGACGGGGATCGAATTTTCTCACAGTTCAGGAACATATCGCAGATGGAAAAATCGACGGGGAAATCGTTTGTCTGATCAGCAATAACAGCACGGCACCTGCTCTGGAAAAAGCACAAAGCCTGGACATTCCCGCCCTCCACATGTCTCCCAAACAGTATGAAATCTCCGAGAAGTATGTGAATAATCTGGTCGACATTCTGCAGAGGCATGAAGTCGATTATATTTTGTTAGCCGGGTACATGAAAAAAATTCCGGACGCGATTGTTCAGGAGTATCACCACAGGATTATGAATATACACCCGGCGTTGCTGCCTTCTTTCGGGGGAAAAGGGTACTATGGTATGCGGGTTCATGAAGCCGTGATTGAGCGGGGTGTGAAATGGACCGGTGTGACAGTGCATTTCGTTGACGAGGTATATGACCATGGCCCGATTATATATCAGTGGCCGGTGCGTGTCGGGGATGATGACACCGCAGAATCACTCGCTGAGCGTGTACTGACATATGAGCATAAAGCCTATCCGAAAGTTGTGCGATGGGTGAGTAATAATTGGATTGAAGTGAAGAACTCACGAACAATATATACGGGACCTCCGGAGGAATGGGAAATTTGATATGGATTTGAATGGTGCGGTATTAATCAGTGTTTACCATAAAGAAGGTGTTGAACAGATTGCCAGGGCATTTGTTGACCATGGTGCGGAGATTTATTCAACTGGTGGGACGGCGCGGTACCTCCGGAACCATGATATCCAGGTAACCGACATAGCCGAGGTAACCGGTTTCCCGGAGATCCTCGACGGCCGGGTAAAAACGCTCCATCCCCGTATTTTTGGTGGTCTGCTGGCTGATACAGGTAATGAGGAGCACACTGCCCAGATCCGCGAGGAGGATATTACACCGATTCAGGCAGTTATCGTAAATTTTTATCCGTTTACCGCCACGGTACAAAACCCGGATGCTGACTTTCAGGAAATCATCGAAAACATTGATATCGGCGGTCCATCCATGCTCAGGTCGGCCGCGAAGAATCACCAGAGTGTATTGCCTATTTGTCACGCAGCCCAGTACAATTTGGTAATTGAAGCACTGGAAAAAGAAACCGATGCCCATCTGAATCAGTTGCGGCTGCCGTTCGCAAAAACGGCCTTCTCATATACGATGCAGTACGAGCAGAGTATTGCCGAATTCTTCAGCGAACAAAATCCCACTGTGAGCGATTCCGATTTTCCGCAACTATTACCACTGAATTTTTTCCAAACCCTTTCGTTGCGATATGGTGAAAACCCGCATCAGCACGGCGTGTATTTCGATATGCTCGGGAATAAACCCTTTAATTTCGCGAGCCGGCAAATTCAGGGGAAGCCCCTGTCGTATAATAATTTGATTGATTTGGACGCCGCAATTCGCATCATTGGAGAATTCCGGGAAAGTGGGTGTGTCATAATAAAACACAGCAATCCATGTGGGTTTGCCCTGGCACATACGCCGGAAGAGGCGTTTCGAAAAGCTGTCACCACCGATCCCGTCAGTTATTTCGGAGGAATTGTCGGGTTTAATACGAAAGTAGATGAACAAGCAGCATCAGCCTTGACCGAATCATTTCTGGAATGTGTCGTTGCCCCGGAATTTTCTGACGGGGCGATCAAAGTCTTTAATTCTAAGAAAAATTTGCGTATAATACGCTGTCATCCAGGGGAATTATCAGATTCAGGGTATGAAATTCGACCGGCATTGACGGGCTATTTAGTACAGCAACGTGACCCGAAAATCGAAGATATCACTGCAGGTGAAACAGTTACTGTACGGAAACCAACAGACGAGGAATGGAGAGCCCTGGCGGTCGGTTGGAGGTTGGTAAAACATACAAAATCCAATGCGATTGTTTTTACCAATCAGGAGCAAGCCCTAGGGGTCGGAGCAGGGCAGATGTCCCGGGTTGATTCGGTGAAAATTGCAATTCGGAAAGCGGAAGAAGCGGGATTATCCCTGGAGGGAGCTTCCATGGCATCGGATGCATTTTTTCCCTTTCCTGATGCACTTGAAGTGGCAAATGACGCCGGAATTCAATCGGTAATTCAGCCGGGCGGATCTATTCGGGATGACCAGGTAATTGGGGCGGCAAACGACAGCGATGTTGCTATGATATGTACGGGCAAACGACATTTTAAGCATTAGACAGATTTGTGAAGCGAGTAAAGTGATTCTATGAAACTACCAAGTATGCCATGGATTTCCGGCGATCTCGCCATTGATTTAGGTACGGCTAATACCCTCATTTATGTGAAGGGACGGGGCATTCTGATTAATGAACCGTCCATAGTAGCCAAGGCCAAGCAGAACGGCCAGGTGATAGCAGTTGGCGACGAGGCAAAGGAAATGCTTGGAAAAACACACCAGGACATTGAAACAATTCGCCCGCTCAAGGATGGGGTGATTGCTGATTTTGAAATGACGGACGGATTGTTGCAGGGGTTTATCCGGAAGGTCAAACTTTCCCGCGTCTCCAGACCGCGGATGGTGATTTGTGTCCCAACAGGTATCACCGAGGTCGAACGCCGGGCGGTCAAAGACTCGGCAGAGCGTTCCAATGCCAGGGAAGTGTATCTCATTGAGGAACCGGTTGCCGCGGCAGTTGGCATCGGCATTGATATCAGTAAACCGGTCGGGAACATGATTGTCGATATCGGAGGAGGAACGACGGAAATTGCCGTTATCGCGCTCAACGGTATTGTCACAAAGGAATCGGTCCGTGTTGCCGGCGATGAACTCGATGATTCGATCATCGAACATTTCAAACGCGAACACAATCTGCTGATCGGTGAACGGACGGCGGAAAACATTAAAATAGCTGTAGGGTCTGCAGTACCGATCGACGAGGTCATGATCAGCGTCAAGGGACGAAACCTGGTCACGGGAATTCCCAAAACCATTGAAATCCCGTCGGACGAGATTCGTGAATGCCTGAAAGACACTATTGATATACTGGTGAATGCCATCAAAAAGGCGTTGGAACGCACTCCGCCGGAATTGTCCTCTGATATTTTGGACCGGGGGATTATCCTCACTGGCGGCGGGGGACTACTGAAAGGGCTGGATCAGCGGATTCGTCTGGAGGCTGACTTGCCTGTTAATGTCGCGGAGGAACCGTTACTTTCTGTGGTGAGAGGGACCGGAAAGGTTTTGGACAACTTAAGTAAATACGCGGATGTCCTCTCGTAATTCGCACAATAATATAATCATGAGCATCATCATTGAGTTTTTTACATGATATCCTCTACAGGTTCCGGGAGTATCTCCTCCTTATTTTCGCTGTTCTGATTTCGTTTATTATAATTTTTTCCAATGATAATCCCCAGGTGAATGCCTTTCGCGGGAAAATGCTGGATATCTTCTCCTTTGTCCAGGAGCCGCTACTGGAACTTGAGCGGTTGGATAACCTCGAAAAAGAAAATATGCTGTTGCGTGAGCAGCTGGTGGAACTGTCGATTCGGGTTCAGCAACAAAAAGAGGCAGTGCTGGAAAATCAGCGCCTCCGAAAATTACTCCGGTTTCAGGTCGAGTCCAAACTCGACGTAATCCCGGCGAAAATCATCAACCGGGGGAGTTCCACCCTGGTAAATTCTGTCACAATAAACCTCGGTACGAACGATGGACTGAAAGAAAACCAGGCAGTGGTAATCTCTGAAGGTGTGGTCGGAAAAGTCATTATCACAGGAGAAGCATCATCCGTTGTTCAACTGCTGACCGACGTCAATTTTCGCCTCAGCGTGAAAACCCGCCGAACACGAGCGAATGGAATTTTACTCTGGCAATATGAAAATATCTGTATCATGGATAATGTACCGAAGACTCTCGATGTCCAGGTAGGTGATACTATTATCACTTCAGGGTATAGCGATATTTTTCCGGAGGGACTACAGGTTGGGAAGGTAACACAGGCTTCCAATGATGTTCCGGGTTACCATAAACAGATTCGGGTGGAAACGTTTGTGAATTTTAATGAACTGGAAGAAGTGTTCGTAGTTTTGCAGCGACCACGGGTTGAACTGGCTTCATGATTCAGCGGATTCTTCAATATGTCGGCATTGGGATCGTATTGCTGTTTTTCCAGCTTACCCTTGCAAACTGGATCCGGATTGCCGGGATTAAGCCGGATTTTATTATGCTTTTTGTCCTGTTTGTGGGATATCGGGAGGGGAAAATTGCCGGCATTCTGTTTGGATTTATATTTGGCCTGCTCCAGGATATTTCTGCCGCAAGCGCCTTTATTGGAATTTCATCACTCATCAAATCAATAGTCGGGTTCGGGGCAGGCTTCCTGAAAGGGAAATTTCATGTGGTCAATCCGTTTATTCTTTATGCTATTGCGGTGTTGTTAATATTTGTAGGCACATTGCTGTATTTTGGCATCTATTATGCCGCCTCGTCGATTTCCTTCGGGACCATGCTGCAACAGTTAATCCTGCCGTCGTTCCTTTACACATTAATCATCGGAAGTCTGCTTTTATTCATTGTGCCAATCGATGTTGAACGCTTATGATTAGTCGTGATAATAATATTTCGCGTGGGCGATACTTTACTGTTTTCGGGGTAATCATCACATTTTTTATTATCCTGGTACTCCGGTTTTACACCTTACAGATATACCAACATCAAAAATATGTCTCCCAGGCGGATGCGAACCGGATCCGTGAGGTCTCGCATCCGGGCCCGCGGGGACTCATTTTGGACCGGATGGGCAATCTGCTCGTGGATAATCGTTTTACGTACATGCTTTCGGCGATACCCTGGGAAATTCGGCAATCCCCGGAAACCCTTGATAGTTTGAGTATGTTCCTTGATATGTCCAGAGATGACCTGAACACCCAGCTTCAGGAGGGACATCGCGGTGCGTTTATTCCTGTACGATTGACCAGTGGATTAACCTTCCCTACGATCTCTCGGCTCGAGGAGCACCGGTTGGATTTGCCCGGCGTACTCCTTTCGAACGATCCAATTCGGTATTATCCTTCAGACGCCGCATTATCGCACGTGTTGGGATACCTGAGAGAAATTGACCAGCGTGAGCTCCAGCAACTTCGCCGGTCCAGACAGTATCAACTGGGAGATTTGATAGGCTGGAGTGGGCTGGAACGGGAGTACGAAGATGTCCTGCGGGGAAAAAAGGGATATAGGTATGTTCAGGTCAATGCGACCGGGCAGGAGATTGGTCCGGTGCCGGACCGGGAACCGATTCGGCCCAAACCGGGTCACAATTTGTACCTCAGTTTGGATGCGGAATTACAGACCTATGCCGAATCGCTGTTCGATACCCTCCGGGGTGCTGCAGTCATGTTAAATCCCCGTAATGGAGAGATCCACACGTTTGTCAGCTCTCCGGCCTATAACCTCTCCCTGTTTTCCGGGGCAATTAAAACCGACGACTGGCACAGTTTGCAGTCTGATACCACTCGTCCCTTATTTAACCGGGGAGCCGTCGGAACGTATCCAGCGGGCTCCACCTTTAAGATTATTACAGCGATTGCTGCACTCGAGGAGGAGATTGTCTCGCCGACCTGGTCTATAAATTGTCCCGGATATTACCGATTAGGACGGCGTGTATTCAAGTGCTGGAAACCGGCAGGACACGGCCGCGTCGATATGGAAAAAGCCATTGAACAATCGTGTAATGTTTATTTTTACCAATTGATAAGAAAAGTAGGCATCGATTTATGGGCGAAATATGCCCGGATATTCGAATTCGGGACGAAAACCGGCATAGATCTGCCGGAAGAGTCACGAGGACTTCTGCCTGATCGGGCATGGATGGATAAGCGGTACGGAGAAAACGGATGGTCAGAAGGCCATCTGCTCAATATGACCGTTGGACAGGGGAATATCCTGGTCACCCCCTTACAGATGGCGTATTTTGCCGGAATCCTGGCAACGGCAGGTCTCTCAAAAACACCTCATTTTGGGGTTGCCTGGGAAACGGATGCCGGACATCTCGAGAAATATGATTATCCGGAACACCAGATTACTGAAATTGATTCCAGCACTTATAAATTTATAATGGAGTGGATGTATCGGGTTGTGAATGGTGAACACGGGACAGGACGGGCGGCCCGGACTCCATCTGCGCTGGTTTTTGGTAAAACAGGCACGGCGCAAAATCCTCACGGAGAATCCCATGCCTGGTTTATCGGAATTATCAAATATGAAGAAGAAGTCCGGGCTTTATCCGTATTGGTAGAAAATGGTGGCTCCGGCGGGGCAATTGCTGCCCCGATCGCCGGGAAGATTTTCCGGAAATATGTTGCTCTGAAGAATGCGAGAAAGAATACGACTGTTCCTACCATGTTATCGGAGAATTTTTTTAATGAATAGACAATGGTTCAGAAAAAAATTCTCGGAACTCGACCCGGGTATTGTGTTTATCGTCCTGGTACTGTTCGGGATTGGGTTAGTGGTCCTGCACAGCGCAACCGGGCAAACGGATACCGGGTATTTTCGGAGCAGTTTTCACAAACAGATTCTCTGGGGAATTATCGGTCTGGCGGCGATGGTCGTCATCTACTTGTTAGAGAAAAAATTCTTTTTTGAGTGGAGTTATCTCATCTACGCCGTGGTAGTGGTGCTCCTGGTATTGACACTGTTGTTCGGCACCGGTGCCGGTTCCAACCGGTGGTTCCGGCTTGGTATTATCCAGATACAGCCATCGGAGTTTATGAAGCTGGCACTGATTTTGGCCCTTGCAAAATACCTGAGTAGTTACCGATTAAATATTCAAAGCCCAAAGATATTGGTTATTCCCTTTGTCCTGTCTATCGTACCCGCAGCGATTGTGTTTCAGCAGCCGGATCTTGGGACCGCCCTTGTCTATTTCGCAATCTTATTTCCGATGCTATTCTGGGCAAATGTGCCGCTGTTCTATCTTTTTGTAATTCTTGCTCCTCTGGTTTCTATAGTCACGGCGTTTAATTTTATCACCTTTGCGATTTGGGCAGGCGTGATCATACTTATCCTCTATTTGTCTCAGCGTTCAATATTGATTAGTTCCGCCCATTTTGTCGGAAATATTTCACTTGGGCTATTGACACCCGTGTTATGGAACAGTTTGAAATCGTACCAACAAACCAGAATTTTAACATTATTTGATTTATCACTCGATCCACAGGGATCTGGCTATCAGGTTTTGCAATCCCAGACCGCTATCGGATCCGGTGGGATGTGGGGCCGTGGGATCGGTCAGGGGACACAAACCCACCTGAAATTTCTTCCGGAACAACATACCGATTTTATTTTTTCAGTGGTGGGTGAGGAAATGGGCTTTATTGTTGTTGTGCTAGTGCTGCTCCTGTTTTGTATCCTGCTGGTTCGCCTGACATACCTGGCGATAGACGCCCGGGATAAGTTCAGCGGACTGGTACTTATCGGTGGGGCTGCCTTGCTATTTTTCCACGTTACAGTCAATATTGCGATGACGGTCGGACTGATGCCGGTGACCGGATTACCGTTGCCCTTTTTTAGTTATGGTGGGTCCTTTTTGTTGATGAGTTTTGGGCTGGTCGGGTTAATGCTAAATTGTAATTCAGAACGTATAGAGTAGGCATTGTAGCCATTTAATTGTTTGACTTTCGGGGCGAAAATCGTAAATTTTAAAGATTTTGAGTCACTTATTTAACCCCATACTGTAATATTTGGAGGCTGCATGAAAACGACACGGAATTTCCTCAAATGGATCCCGATCCTCGGGATGGCGTTGTTACTGATGAATTGTGGGTCCGGTGGCGACCAGTCAGCCGCTCCGGAGGATTTAAGTTCGATGCAGCAACAGGTAAGCCAACACGATACCCAGTTAGCCGAATACAACGAAAAAGCCGACTCACTGCAACAGAAAGTTGCGGAGCTGCGGAAAACCATTGACCAGCTTGAACAATCGAATAATGACTTGAAGGCGATGTTATCCGAGCGGGAAGGGCAGAAGTTCGATCTGGATAATGAGCAGGCGATAGCTGATAAAATTATTCAATTGGAAAACCGGCTGAGCATGCTGGAAGACAGGATCGATTTTATAGACAGTACAAAGTTTGATATGTTAACCAGGTTCGAAAAACTGGAATCAAAACTGGGGCCGGGTGCTGGCATGTCCGGGGCCAAGGCAGCACCAGCTGCCGAGACCCGAACCACGTCCAAGTTATCGAAAGAAGATTACCGCGCCAAGTACCAAAATGCGTATTCTGAGTACAGTAAAAAAAAATATCAGAAAGCGATTTCTCTGTTTACGGATATCATCGAAAGTAATCCGGAAGGAGACCTTTCCGACAATGCGCAGTACTGGATCGGTGAAAGCTATTACGGCCTGAAAAACTATACCCGCGCTATCGTTGAATTCGAAAAAGTCTTTACGTTTAAGGAATCAAATAAAGACGATGATGCACAATTAAAATTAGGGTTATGCTATCTTAATCTTGGGCAGCGGGATAAGGCCCGGGAAGAATTTCAGCGCCTGGTTGATTTTTATCCGGACAGTGATTACAAATCCAAAGCGGTCGAATATCTCCGTCAACTCTAAACCAGAAAGTTCTATGGCCTTAAAAATCTATTTGCTTTCCTCCGAGATTGCTCCGTTTGCTGAGCAATATCATCTGGCAAAGTTTGTCAATAAAGTACCAACATATTTAAAAGAAGACGATCACGATATTCGACTGATTATGCCGAAATATGGGTTTATTTCTTCCAGGAAGTATGTCTTGCGGGAAGTTATCCGGCTCCGCGATATCGAAGCAAAATGGCAAAGTGAAATCATCACCGGTAACGTGCGCTCTGCATTTGTTCCAGACACGAAGGTGCAGGTGTATTTCCTCGATTTACCATCGTATTTCGAAGACGTGTCGCATCTGCTGTACAAGGCGAAAAACGGACGACCCTTAAAAGATAATGCTGAGCGGTTTGGCCTTTTCTGCAAAATCGGCATCCGCACACTGGAAAAACTATTTTGGCAGCCGGAAGTCATCGTTGCCAATGACTGGGCTTCAGCCTTCGGTATCATTCTGCAGAAGCGTGTATTTTCGCGGGAGGAATTTTTCGCGGAGACAAAAACCGTTCTGGTCCTGCATACCCTGGAAGAATTATCCAGGTTTTCTGCTGATGTCCTGTTTGATGCCGGCGTAGATCCTGATAGCTTTGATATAGAGATTACGGCCGAAACCCGGTTAATAGACGTGGCTGCAAGTGTGGCTGATGAATTGGTCCTGGTGAATTCTCCGGACGTGAATATGGAAAAGGAAACGGGAAAAGATAAACAGTTTGCGGAAGTGATAAAAAATCGGGATACCGAGCCAAAAGTGCTCTCATGGTCTGAAGATTCGGATGAGAACTGGGAACAATTGGCCAGCGAATTTGAAACTATTTTGAATGATACTGCCAGTACCAAGTAGACCATTAGTAAAATATCGCGGGAATTGAAACAAAAGAAAGTCAAACATCGTTTGATGTTTGACTTTTTTTATGCTTAATTATGAGGATATGAGATTTTTGATGAAATATTTTTTCACACTAGTGAGTGTTATATTTATTGTCCTCGCGAGCTGCGAAAAAAAACAGCCGATGCAGCCCGGAGACGACTTATTTAACGAACTCTACGACCTGAGACAGATAGTGCTTGATTCCACCGATACGAAGGCGGGGGTAGTCGAACCGAATTGGGCCAAGTTATCCAGAAATCCCATTGGGAAATACAGGGGATACGAGGGTAGGACACTCCTGAAATTCACCAGTTTCAGCAGTATCGTCGATTTACCGGAAGAATGGATACAATCCGTTGAACTCGTGGTGCCGGTAGCGTATACCTCGTCCGATACGACCCTTGCTCCGTCGACAACGGTAACGGTTCATCATTATAACGCCGATTGGGATGAGGATTCGGAGACCATTGATCCGACCAAGTTTACCTCCGATACGCTGAGCAGTGTCCGATTCCCGGGACCTGTTGATTCTACCGCATATGATCCCATGCGGTTTGACTTGTCTCCTGACCTGCTTCAAACCTGGATGGATACCTCCAAAATAAATTATGGGATTTTGTTGCAGGGGGCATCCGAGGAATTTATGCTATTCGCCTATGAACGGACGATACAGAATCCCCCGTATCTCAGCGTCAGTGTACTTGACACTGCAGCGGATACGACCAATAGCTATAAATTTTATCCCCAGGAGGATTACGCGAGCTTAATCGGCGGCGACATTCCTGCCGGTGCGTCTGACGAAATTATTCTGCAACAAGCGTACGGACAACGAATGGCAATCAAGTGGCATGGTCTGTTAGATAGCTTGGGAGGGAAAAATGCGTACATTCATTCGGCGGAAATCCTTGTCACTCTTGATCCATCAAAGTCTTACAGTGATTTTAGCAGCCATACGATTGTCCTGGCACAGGAGGCTTCGGCAAAGGCAGACTCTTTCCAGGCGTCCTCGTCCTATAGTCCCTATGTGGAATCAGTCAGTTCCTCTGACACTACCTTGACTGTCGGGACTACCAGTTCGAATAATTTCCTACGTCAGTATGTCCAGCGCATTGTGACCGGTGATTCAGTCAATACACCGTTGGTGATCGGATATTCGAGTGAAGGTATTGGTATTAAGCATTTAACTGTGCTCCCGCACCGGAGCAAACTTCGATTAGTGTATAGTGAGGTCCCGTAGTATGCAGATACGCCGGTTAATTTTTATCGGAACGGTAATTCTTCTTCCTTGGATAGTTTTGGCACAGTCCATGTATTCCAGCATCGGGTTCGGCGATGTAATCCTCCCGTCCACTTCCCGTGCTGATGGGCTTGGGGTGCACGGGGTGGCAATTCCGGATTACCAGGAGATTAGTATCATCAACCCGGCGTTTTGGCATCAGCTGGAATTCACGGGAATTACAACCCGAATTCAGTCAACCAAACTGACAAACTCAGCCGGTGGATTAAATTATCATTCCGCGTTCAATGGATTTAACTTCCATTTTCCGGTGGGAGACGTCATTGGTATAGCCTTTGGTTTTGCCCCGCTGAGTCACGTCAATTACGATTTTGAACGAACGGGACAAAAAGTGTTTTCTGATATGGGTGGTGATGCGGACACGGTCCAATATAATGTTGACCTCAAGGGAACCGGCGGCGTTGGTGGCAACTTCTTTGGCCTCGGATGGAAGGTGACGAATCATTTATCATTGGGGGTTGCATATAATATATTGATTGGGCAGATTGAGAACCGGCGCACGCTTGAATTTACCGACCAGAATTATTCGTCCCGGTATATTGCTGCTAGTGAGAATGTCTATGGCGGAAACCTGATTTTGGGATTTGCCTATTCCAACTTACTGCGGAAATCGGATAATATTGGATTCAGGATAGAAGTCCCGATTTCACTGAAGGTGCTCACCGAAGATGCTCTGTATAACAGCGTTACTGCTCCAGACCGGACCACTGAAGAACTTACCGGTTTGAAATGGCCGCTTCAGATGAGCATCGGGTACCAAACGCATCTCACCGGACGCTGGTTAGCCGTCAGTGAATTTAATCTCTGGAGCCCGGCTTCTGATTTGGAGAAAATAACCGGTGACAGTAATTTTTCGTGGAGTGATGGATTAAAGGTTGGGGCAGGAATTGAGTATGCAAGTGATTACAGTGCCGAGACATGGTGGAAAACATTTGCCTGGCGAGCCGGATTTTCATTGCGACAGTATATGGAAACAGACCAACAAAGCAATCAGCCCATGAGTACCCGAGCAATGATCGGGATGGGAATACCATTCGGGGATGCAGCGAATCGTCTGGACTTGTCGATGCAATATGGACGACGAAACGGATTCGTCGAAAATGACCCGGTGGAAACGGAGATAAGTTTTGCCATAGGAATAACAGTTAGTGAACTTTGGTTCAATGGCGGTGTACGTAACAGATAAAGGAGAATGGGTGCATGAATACGGGAACAAAAAAAATCGCAAATTTTATTCTTTTGGGAGTATTTGCGGCAGTTGGTTTTCTGGGTACCGGGTGCCAGCCACCCGAAATGACCCCTGAAGAACGTAAAGCGTATGAAGACAGCGTAGCCCAGGCCCGACAGGACTCCATTTTGCAGGCGAACAAAGCAAAATGTGAGTTTAAGCTCAGTAACGGTTATGAGTACTACAAACAACGGAATTGGGAAAAGGCTATTGAGAATTATGAGGAGGTCCGGGAACTCGGTTGTGGTCCCGGTATGGCGGAAAACCTCTATTTATATTTGGGAAATGCGTATCGGGAAACCGGGAATCAGGATTCAGCGATCGCAGTCTACAAAGTGGGCGTGAAGCATTTACCCGACAATATTTATCTGCATCAAAACCTGGCCTATATGTACAAGATTACGAATCAGCTGCAAAAACAGGTTGAGGTACAGGAAGACTTAATAGCACTGGATTCGACCAATGTGGAATATTTGATGGACTTGGCGGATTTGTATTTTTCCACGAATCAATTTAAGAAGCAGATCGACGTGCTCAGACAAGTTCTTGAACTCGATCCGCAAAATTCGGTTGCACAGAGTAGCTTAATAACCGCGATGAAAAAAGCGGGATTGGATCCGCTCGGTGCTTTGAAGGAGCGCTGGGAGAATAATAAAAATAACTCCACCAACGGTGTTGAATATGGTGAGGCATTGTTTAACCGGGGGGATTTCGAAAAGGCAGTCACAGTATTCACGGAAGTAACCTCCATGGATCCTGAAAATATCCGGGCCTGGAACCGCCTGGCGAAATCTTATGAGAATTTGGGGCAACCGGCTAATGCGATTGAAGCATACAAGGGGATCCTGGATATTGACAAAAATCGCAAGGATATCGTGAACGAAATCACTGGGCTTTATATTCAAATGAAGGAATTTCGGCAGGCGATGGATTGGGCAAATCGCACGATCAACACAGGTGCCAAGAATGGAATGGGATACGCTGCGCGGGGAAAAGTTTATGAGAATCTGGCAGCAGAATGCTCCGGCGGCAGTCCCGATTTCAATGACAAACTTGTGTATCAAATGGCGTATGAGGACTATAATAAGGCAGTCTCGATGGGGTATGGCCAGGTAACAGCTCGCATTGAGTATCTGGAAAACTTTATCCCCTCAAAAGGCGACTGGTTTTTCCACGAAGACGAAGGTCCGGTCATTACGCCAGAGAAAGATTGTTATAGCTGGCTGGATCGATCGGTGAAGCGCCCCACGGAGTAATTTGCCAACACGTATAACGGCACCGGCATCATTTATAAAACAAGTGATGCCGGCGTTTCTTGCTTTTCGACACAACAATTCAAACCCTCCAGAGAATTTGACGGAGAACAGGTATGAAGTTTTCAACTATTCAGTCGCAGGATCCCGAAATTTACAGTGCTATCCAAAAGGAACTGGAGCGTGAACGATTTACGCTCGAGCTTATTGCTTCGGAAAATTTTGTAAGTCCGGCTGTCCTTGAAGCCGCCGGGAATATCATGACCAATAAATACGCGGAGGGGTATCCCGGGCGGCGATATTATGGGGGCTGCGAATTTGTGGATGAAGCAGAAGATCTCGCGCGGGACCGGGTATGTGAATTGTTTGGTGCCGCACACGCCAATGTCCAGCCTCATTCGGGATCCCAGGCTAATATGGCTGTCTATCAGACCTTTCTCAACCCGGGAGATACAATCCTTGGTATGAATCTCGCCCATGGCGGACATTTAACCCATGGAAGTCCTGTTAATTTCTCCGGAAAGTTATACAATATTGTTCCCTATGGCGTAGGGCGGGAAACTGGGACTATCAACTTTGATGAAGTCCAACAGCTGGCACAGGAACATCAACCGGAAATGATCGTCTGTGGTGCCAGCGCATATCCCAGAGCTATCGATTACAGTAAATTTCGCGAGATTGCGGATGAAGTCGGTGCCTTCCTAATGGCGGATATTGCGCATCCGGCGGGGCTGATTGCAAAAAAGCTCATACCGGATGCAATACCATACTGTCATGTCGTGACCTCCACAACGCACAAGACACTTAGAGGACCGAGAGGCGGGCTAATTCTGCTCGGCAATGATGACGAAAATCCCTGGGAAATTAAGGCACCGAAAAGCGGCCGGATTAAAAATCTCTCCGAGATTGTGGACAGCAATGTCATGCCCGGCATCCAGGGTGGCCCCCTGATGCATATCATCGCCGCCAAGGCGGTGGCATTTCAGGAAGCACTCCAACCGGAATTTACCGAGTATGCCAAAAATATCATCGCGAATGCCCAGGCCCTTGCAGATGCCTTGTCGGATTTAGGTTATCATTTGGTGTCCGGGGGGACGGATACCCATCTGGTACTCATCGATTTAACCGACAAAGGAATTACGGGGAAAGCAGCAGAGGAAGCGCTGGAGGAATCAGCGATTACCGTGAACAAAAATATGGTCCCATTTGACGAACGCAGTCCCTTCGTGACGAGCGGAATACGGATTGGAACCGCTGCGCTGACAACCCGCGGATTCGATAAAACCGGAATGCAACGGGTCGCTGAATTAATTCATAGCGTACTCTCGGATGTGTATAATGACCAAACCAAAAAAACCGTAAAGCAGGAAGTGCGTGCGATGTGTGAGCAGTTCCCGCTATACACCACAATCGAGATGTAATTATGCGATGTCCATTTTGTGAGAATACCGAAACGAGTGTTATTGAAACACGGTATGTCCAACGGGACAATTCCGTTCGGCGGCGACGGGAATGCGATGCCTGTAATGAACGGTTTACCACGTACGAATATTATGCTCCAAAACAGCTCACGGTCATAAAATCCACCGGAAGCAGAGAGGACTTTTTTCGGGGGAAGTTATACAATTCGCTTAAAATCGCCCTGAATAAACGCGGGTTTTCAAGTGGCGAGATTGACCAACTGGTGACCGATATCGAAAACGAAATCAGGCGGAATTATCCCAGGGAAGTCCATTCGAAACAGATTGGTGAAGTGGTGATGAAGCACCTGAAAAATGTGGATAAAGTGGCATATATCCGATTCGCGTCAGTTTACCGGGATTTCCAGGATGTTGGCGCATTTGAAGCGGAAATTCAGGGTATGGACTAACCAATCCGATTTTACCAATGATTGAGATCAGTCATCTCTATAAGTGGTATGGAAACCGTCCTGTTTATTCAGACCTTTCCCTCTCGATTCCAGAAAATAAAATTACCGTTATCCTCGGGAAAAGCGGGGTCGGGAAGTCCGTTTTACTCAAACATATCCTGGGACTGGTGATGCCCGATTCCGGGCAGATACTCATCGAAGGGACCGATATCACGGAACTTGATCCGGTGGAACGTCGTGAATTTCGCCTGAGATTTGGCATGGTTTTTCAGAATTCTGCGCTGCTGGACTCGCTGACAGTTGCAGAAAATGTTGGACTGGGACTGAAAAAATTGACAAAGCTTCCTTCCGGTGAAGTCCAGGCTATAGTCATGGAATGTTTAAAACAGGTTGGCATGGAAGAAAGCGCGGACCTGTTGCCGGAAAGCCTTAGTGGGGGTATGCAAAAACGGGCAGCATTTGCCCGCGCTCTGATGATGCAGCCTTCCTATCTGCTGTATGATGAACCCACAACCGGACTGGACCCGGTGACAGGAGAGATAATTATCGATCTGATCCTGCGGTTTAACCGGGAATTTGAAACAACCTCCATCGTTGTGACACACGATATGGATGCTACGATCAAAGTTGCTGACCAAATCGCTTTGCTTGACAGCGGAAAAATTCAGGCAGTGCTGACACCGGAAGAATTTCGCCAGGGAACCCATCCGCTGGCTGAAGCCTTTTTATCTAGCTCCGCATTCAAATCAGTGTAAATACCTATCTCCTTATGCGCCATTCATATTTCCTTTTGTGGATATTTACCGGTTTTCTCGTCAGTGTTTTGGTTTCCGGCTGCAACGATCGGGCACGGACCAATCCATTCGATCCCCACAACGGCGACATTACTTCAAATCCGCTGAATCTGAGATTATCGTCAGATACCAAAGCAGTCTATCTTGACTGGAACAGAAGCGACAGCCCCGATTTGACCGGATATAACGTGTACCGGAGCCATGTCGGTGATAGTTTGCGTCTGGCGAAAGCATTGCCTGATTCCGTGACATCCTACGTTGACCAGGATATTGTTTTGAATACTACCTATGTTTATACCCTTACCGTCCGCGGGGAAGAGGATGAAACGCCGTTTACAGCGTTCGATACGATTACACCGGGACCGACCCGCTGGTGGGTCCTTTCCGTGGGGTACAATAACTTGTCTCAATTTTCACATGATGGTTTACATTTATATACCTCTTACAATGCGTATGCTTCACCGGAGTTACTTGTGGCTCCGGCATATCAGGAATATTTATACACGTATGACCTGTTTAATGGGACGCTGTACCGGCATATACCCGGAGATACACCAACGGCATTGAAAACGGATATTTACAATGTCGTGGATATGCTGTACTCGGATAAAGACAGGGTGCTTTACTTTTTAAAAAACAATGGGAATGTTGCCGTCTTTGATATACAATCCAATACCATCAGGACAAAAAGTTTTCCCGAACCGATCACAGCAGGGGTGGTGAGTCAGACGGCGTTTCTCTGGGTGGGAGTCCGGGATTCATTGTATGGCCTGGATGTCACAACTTTCACAGACCAAATGGTGACGGCGCTGCCCGACGGACAACGCATTTCCTCTCTTGCCTCAGATGAAAATAATACCGTATATATCGGGGCGGGTAACGCAAACATGATTTATACATGGATCGACGGAGAGCTTGATACTCTTATATCTGATATACCCTATCCGAGGCAGATGGAGTTTAATGACCACGATCACAGCCTCTGGGTTTTGAGCTATTCGGATGCAGAGAATCCTTATGAGGTCTACCGGTATGATGGGGACGTGATACAGCGCATGTACCGGGGAGGAAAAAAGGTGTATGATATCGCGGTCAATCCGGTGAGTGACGTCTGCTTATTAGCAGAGTACAGCGCGGGTACTATAATACAAATTGCACCGGATGGCAAAAGACGATATAATCATGATTTCCCCGGGAAAGGATATCGAATTGTTGTACAACGAGTTGAGAATATGTAAATTTTCAGCACAATAAAGGAGGGAACATGGTCGACCAAACATTGTTAGATATTTTAGCATGCCCAAAATGCAAAGAAGATTTAGAATATGACGAGGAAAACCAGAAATTAATCTGTAACAAGTGCCGTCTGAAATATGATATTGAAAATGACATCCCAATCATGCTTATTGATGAGGCAGAAAGCTTTTAAGTATTCGGACTTGACATTTGTTCTATCCCCGAATAGATTCACGTTTACACTAATAAATGCAAACAGCGAGGAGCAACTTACTGGACCTTTGTTATTGGGCAATTGAATAATTAAACGAGCGTTTAATTATCGTGGCAGATTATCTGCTGCTATAACAACTGAATGCGGAACGCAATGTGCCTATAAACAGGTTCAGAAGTAGAACCGAATGAAAGGGCATTCGGTTTTTTTTTATTTTATGAAGGAGGATTTATGTTGCAGACCCTTAAATCTTTAGTCAATAAGGGCTTGATTGCTCTCTTGCTCCTTGGAGCACCGGGATTGCTGTTTGCACAGAGTGAAGCGAGTGGAATTTTTCTGTTAATTGCACCAGGTGCTCGCGCCGGTGGTATGGGTGAAGCGCAGGTAGCTGTCGCCAATGATGCCTATGCCAGTTATTGGAATCCTGCAGGGCTGGCTTTTTTAAATGATCAGGAACTTGCTGCCATGCACGTGAACTGGTTACCGGGCCTGGCGGACGATTTGTACTATGAATTTGTCGCATATCGTCGCAATGTTCCAAATCTGGGAACGTTTGGCGCTCATTTTGTTTATCTGAGTCTTGGTGAACAGATTCGGACCGGTGAAAGCGGGCCAACGGAGCTTGACAGGTTTTACAGTTACATGTGGAATATCAGTCTTTCGTATGGTGCGAACCTCAATGCGCATTCCTCGTTTGGGGTCAATGCAAAGGTGTACCGGCAATTCCTGGCCCCGGCAGGCGCAGCCGCCGAACTTGATGAGGATGGCGCCTCTACCGACTTTGCCTTTGATTTGGCTTACCTCAATAAAAAACTGTTTACCGATCGTTTGACCTTCGGGGGCACCCTCAGCAATATGGGACCGAATGTCAGTTTTATTGATGCTGATCAGGCTGATCCGCCACCGACGACCCTGCGTATCGGATTTAATCTGGCAGCGCTCCAGGGAGAATACAACTCCATAAATATTGTCTATGATGCGAGCAAATTATTAGTCGCCAGGGATGAGAACGATAAGGCTATTCCGTTCTATAAGGCTATTTTTACGAGCTGGTTCGATGACCCATACCAGCAGGAAATCGACCAAATTCTCCATAATTTCGGAGCGGAATATTGGTACAATAATATTTTCGCGATTCGGGTCGGCGGCTTTTACCAGAAATCCGGCGATTTTCAAATGAAGAACGGATACCCGATTCCCACGTTCGGTGCAGGTATTCGTTATGCCAGTTACGGGTTTGATTTCGGGTATATTGCCGGCGATGACGAGCATCCGCTGAATAATACGATGCGCTTCTCGCTGAATATGAAATTCTAGCGAGGAATTAGTTTGCGACATCACGGTGCACTATTCAGCGGGAGCCGGTCATTCCTTCCGAACGGCTCTCTGATTGTTGGATTTGTAATATATCTCTTGGGGCTCTCCGCCCCCATTTCTGCTCAAAATCCTTCGTACCCCGGTACCCCTATTACGGGACAACATCGATTGGCGATGGTGCGTGTGGAGTTTCAACCCGATACCAGTAATCTCACGACGGGAACGGGCGAGTTTAACCTGGAACCAACGGAGACATTCGCCGATTCGATCATCGATCCTCCACCACATAATGCAGCATATTTTCTGGACCAAACCAAAGCCCTTCACAATTATTTTTTCCGTGTGTCAGGTCAACGCCTTATCATTGACACGGTAACCTCCGATATCTTTCCGGCAGGAGAAACGTCGACATATACACTCCCGTACCCGATGGAGGACTATGGCAAAGGATTTGCCGATTCCACCCAACAAAAAAATTGGGCTGATCTGCTGTATGACACCTATCAGCTCAGCAAAAATGATATCGGTGATTTCGGACAGTATTCCACCCTGGTCATTTTTCATGCAGGCGTCGGTCAGGATTTCGATATTCCGCTGGACGATACCCCGTATGATATCCAATCCGCGTATCTCGACCGGGAGTTCATCGAGACCCATTTTACTGGAACACAATTATCCGAGCTGCAAAATGCCGGAATCGAGCATGTCATTATTCTCCCGGAAACACAGAGCCAGCTGGAAATCTCCATTGGTCTCACCGGAACGTATGCATTGCTCTTCGGCACCCGAATCGGCTTACCTGCAATGTACAACACCAACAATGGGCAATCTGTCGCCGGGAAGTTCGGCTTAATGGATCTCGGGTCAAATAACGCAAACGGTATCGCCCCTGCATACCCTTCCGCATGGACCAGGCTGTTCGCAGGATGGGCCCAGGCGTTTTTGGCTAGGAACTCTGGCACCTATACCGTGCAATCGGCTGAGGCAAACGGAAATGCACCGGAAATCCTCAAGGTCCCGATCAATACTTCCGAATACTATCTGATTGAAAACCGGTTGAGGCAGACAAGGGTATCCTCTCTCGATTCATTTATGGTCAATTACGATACCCTGTTTGTGCAACGCAGTCCTGATACCCACGTAATAACTAATGTTGAGGAATATGATGCCGGACTGCCCGGTGATGGTCTCCTTATCTGGCATGTCGATGAAAGTGTGATTCGCGCAAATCTCGGTTCCAATACAATCAATACCGACCCGGACCGGCGGGGGGTTGACCTGGAGGAGGCAGACGGGGCCCAGGATATCGGCGAATACTATGGTGATTTTAGCGGGGGGATCGAAAACGGGTGGTACTTCGATATGTGGTTTGCAAAAAACGATGGCTTTTTCCACCTGAATCCGGACTACGAGACGGATGCCGACTCAACTATTGGGTTTGGCACTGCAACTTTTCCGGCCACTTTTACGAACAGCGGAGCCTATACCGGTATCTCCATCATAAAAATTCCTGAAGCGGACTCTGCGGTTCAGATTGAGATTACTTTTAATCGAAAGATTCCTGGATTCCCGGTACAATGTTCCGGCGAAGCCGCTGATAAATTATTGAGTATCCCGGGGTTGCCGTCCAATTATCTGGTGAATGTGGTGTCCAATTCCGGTGAAGCAGATTCTCTCTGGTTGAGTACATGGTCAGGGGATACCATCAGTACCAACCGATTCCTGACGTTGGGAAATGGAAGCGATGAGGAGCAAATCGAATCCATTACCGGACGAATAAACGCGCAAAATCAATTGGTCGTGGGAACACTTTCCAGGGCATCCAGTTCCATCTCAATTGACTCCAGTCGGGTGTCCGAGTATACAATTTCCAATGATGGTAGTGTCATCTCCCGGCATCTGGGAACGTTTAGCGGGAATCCAACCACTCAGCTGATTGACGATACCACCGGATATATTTTTGCCACATCGGAGCAGCAGGTGCGCAAGCTTCATCGAACCGGAACCGTTGACTGGAGCGTTTTGATCCCGGATTCAATTAATTCACTGACCGTGAATACTAGTACGGAGGTTTTCGTCGGTACCCAAAGTGGGCTCTATCGAATTGGCACCGATCAATCTGTGACCCTGCAGGATTCCGGGGCATATCGTACGGTTATGTCCAGCGGAAATTCCGGTATTTTTGGACAAAAAGAAGAAAAACTTTCAGTGGCAGCCTCTGCAAATGACCATGATTTTTTTCCCTCTGATCCGGAACGACCGGAATATACGGAGGTGCTTGCCGCGGATGTGGATGGAGACGGCGCAAATGAGATCCTGTCGCTGACTCGACAAAATGACGAATGGAGTATAATCGCATATAACGACAATAGTTCGGTAGCCAATAATTTTCCGCTGGAATTACCAGGCCGGTATACTGCTCAAAACATCGCGGTTGCGGATGTCAATGGCGACGATCTGCCCGAAATGTTCGCCGCAACCGATTCCGGACAAATTTATGCATTTGACACCCACGGAACCCTGCTGCCCAATTTCCCCATTGATGTGGGGGCACAGGTGAGGTCGCCTTTGTCGGTCGTGAATTTCCAGGGCCGGGCAGGTTTGGTTGTATCTGATACATCTGGGGTAGTCCACGGATTTTATGTTTTCACTGATCCTGATATCCAATTCGGTCGCGTGATTTGGAATGGCAGACACGGAAATCCTGCCAATTCCAGGTTGGTTTCCGCGCCTGCCACTAGTATTACTCCGGCGGGAAAACCGCTGATACGAAGAGCGTACATTTACCCAAACCCGGTCCGGACAGATAATGCGACGCTGCGTATTGAAGTGAATACCGGTGCAGAAATCCGCATCCGTATCTTCGATTTCTCGGGCCGAAACATTCAGGAATGGGAGCTTGGAATATCATCCGATGAATCGGTCTACGATGTTCCGTGGAATACTTCGAATATCCCGAGTGGAGTATATTTTGCAGAAGTACGTGTAACCGACGGCTCATCCGAGGAAGTAAAAATCGTAAAAATCGCCAGGGTACGATGACCTGGTTGTCTCGCTTCATCATAGGCGCTTTGATCCTGCTGACGTCCTTGCCGCTCACGGCGCAATTGTATTCGCCCAATCACCCGGAACTCGAATGGTATACCATTGAAACCGAGCATTTTCAGGTGCATTTCTATGACGCCACCGAGCGTTCTGCCCGGGTGGCCGCGAAAATCGCCGAGGAGATCTATCAGCCGGTAACCGATTTATACCAGGTCGACTTCGACTCAAAAGTGCATCTCATTCTCAAGGATACCGATGACTTTTCAAACGGGGCCGCTTACTATTATGATAATAAAATAGTTATCTGGGCGCTCCCGCTGGATTTTGAGTTGCGCGGCAGCCATAACTGGCTCCGGGATGTGATTACCCACGAGTTCACTCATATTGCCCAGCTGAATGCAGCGATGAAATTTACCCGCAAAGTCCCGGCGATTTATATGCAGTGGATCCATCCGGAGAAGGAGCACCGGGATGACGTGATTTACGGGTATCCCAATACGCTGATGTCCTACCCGTTTGCCGGTACGGTTATTCCGCCGTGGTTTGCGGAAGGAACGGCGCAATTCAATGCGAAGGAAGCGCCGTACGATTACTGGGACTCGCACCGGGATATGATTTTACGCGACAGAGTATTGCATAATGACCTGCTCACCTGGAACGGGATGAGTACCTTTGGCAAAAAGGGAACCGGGAACGAGTCGGTATATAATCAGGGATTTTCCCTCGTATCATTCATTGCACGGAATTATGGCTCTGATGCCTTGTACCGGATCACCGAGGAAATGCGATCCCCCCTGGCAGTTTCATTCGATAACGCCATCAAGCGGGCAATCGGCAGGGACGGAAAGACAATCTATGCTGAGTGGGCGGATTCACTGCATCAGTTCTATAAACGACGGACCGAGAACATTCGGGAATTCACGTCAGCCATTGAGGTCCTTTCCGACGAAAGTACCGGAAATTTCTTTCCCAGATGGAGCCCGAATGATTCGCTCATCGCGTATATGTCCAATAACGGGAACGATTACCTATCTCAGACGGGGTTGATGCTGTATAACCGGGAAGCGGGACAATCGAGAATGGTGGCACCGTTTGCCACATCCAGCGCCGGGTGGGCGCCGAATGGGTCACAGTTCGTATACACCCATCCCAGCAAATCAACGAAATACGGTTCACTCTATGACGACCTGTATATCTATGATTTGACCACTGAGGAAGAAGAACGGTTGACCAAATCCGAGCGCGCGAAAAATCCCGACTGGTCACCTGCCGATTCGTTGATTGTGTATGTCTCCTCCTATGATGGTACACAGAATTTGCACCTGTACGATTTTACCGGGGATTCCACCCGGCAGCTGACCAGCTTCCGCGCGGGTGAGCAGATCTTTACCCCGCGGTTTTCAGATGACGGAAACACCATCGTCTTCGACCTCAACACAAAATTCGGCAGGGATATTTACCGGTATTCGCTTGTTACAGGGGAACTTAGCCTCCTACTCGATTATCGCTGGGATGTGAGAACCCCGGTGCTCCACGGTGACACTCTCACATTTGCAGACGATCGAACCGGAATATTCAATATCTACCAGCGCGACTTATCAACCGGGGAAGAATGGCCCATTACCAATGTTCCGGGGGGCGTGTTTATGCCGGATATCGCTGAGAACGGCACAATCGCATTGGCGTTATACGAGGACGGCGGGTATCGTCTCGGATTGCATCAGAATGCGGCCCGTATTGATTCGAGTCTCATGACATATAAAAGTTTTCCAGAGGAAATCCCAGAGCCGGGGTATGACGATTCGCAACTCCTTACGGTTGATAAAAAACCGTACACCGCCGAATATTCACATATGTTTCTCGTACCACGGCTGATGGTGGAGTATGGCACCGTTAAACCCGGAGTCTACTTTTTTTCCAATGAGATACTGGAGCAGATGAGTGTCATGGGAAGTGCCAGTATTAACCGGCTTCGCGATATCGATATCTTCCTGATGTTCGAGTATAACAAATTCAGGCCGACGCTTTATGCTGATATCGCATTCCTAACGAGAAATATCTCCGAGAAAATTTATTTTTATGAGGGACAAACCGATCCGGGCGATCCGCAGGAAGAAGCCGATATTCGGTTTAGCCTGATGCAGACGAATTTCGGAATCCGGCAGCAATGGTACCGCTTTCCGCTGGGGACGTTTAAATGGGATCTGTATGGACGATATGAGCAATACAGCACGTTTATCAAGTACCTGCTGTCTCAACAGCAACTCCAGTCTCTGCCAGGGACTTTTCTTTCAAAACTTCGGTATGAATATTTTATCGGCAAACAGGTCCATTTTGATGTCGACTGGGAGATCATGAAATTCAGGACAACCCGCCTATCCTACATAAATAATGGCCCGCATCTGGATACCAAATTTAACTATAGTTATGAGCGCAATGATTTCATTGATGATTTCCGCATTTCGGAATCCGGGCTGCTGGAAGAGGTCTATTCCCCGAACTATTACCACAAGATCGAAAACACACTGAGCGCCGGAATACACCTGCCGTTCTGGGATAAGAGCACCATTAATGCGAATGTCCAGACCGGCTGGATTTCCAAAGATGACGTCGACGATTTTTTCTACTTTTTTGCCGGGGGAATGCCCGGATTGAAAGGCTATCCTTTCTATAGTATCGACGGATCCCGGGTCTGGACGAATACTGTCCAATGGCTTTTTCCGGTTGCCACACGATTAAACTGGAGGCTCGTCCAGTTCAATTTCAGGGATATCTTTCTCGGCCCGTACTACCAGGCCGGTGATGCCTGGAATGGTGGCATGGATAATATCGATTGGAAAACGGTTGCAGGGATGGAGTTGCGGCTTGGTGGATTTTCATTTTACTCCTATCCGACCGCCATCAGCCTTGACGCCGCATACGGTTTTGATACCTTTAAGCATAATCAGAAAGATACAGCGGGATACGGAAATGAGTGGCGGTATTATTTCAAACTACTGTTCGAATTCGACACATAGGAACAGGAGATTGCTATGCAGAAGAGAATAGCGCTGGTCTTGTGGATGCTATTTATCGGGGTCTCAGGTACCCCGGGAGCTGATTTCATCACCCAGTTACAATCGGAAAACCCGCTAAGCCGGTCACCCGTTATCCAGTGGACAAAATATTCGCTCCAGAACCAGGAAGACTCTCTCGTGGTGCCGGACTCTCCCATCGATGGCAACTTTTTCAAATCCGCTCTGATCCCCGGCTGGGGGCAATATTCCCAGGGAAAAACCATTCGATCTGGAGTGTTTCTTGGTATTGAGGTCGCTGCGATAACGGGATATGTCGTCTATGACAACAAGTACGAAATGAAAAAGGACGAGTTCCAGACACACGCGGAGAATAACTGGGACTTACAGGAATGGCTGAATTATTATAACCCGGAGGAGCATCCGTCGACGCACTCGATACATATCCGGTACAAACCAAGCGGGAAAGTGTATAGTTACCCCTCCGATGAAAATTTTCCGGCCGGAGATCATCCGGAAGTCCATCCGGATCAATGGGAGATGGTCTGGGATCACGAAGGCTATGAAAATTCGTATAAATATGACCAATTTGCAGCGGGCTGGATAACCTTTGATCCGAGTAATCCGGATAATACCGAAACGTCCGACCACCTGAACCCGGAGCGTGCTAAAAATAAAGACCTCCGCGATACGGCGAATGATTTTGCTGATACCAGCATGCTATTCGTGTCGGGATTAATCTTTAATCACCTTGCCTCGGCATTCGAGACCGTATTTTTCAAACCGGCGGATGGGGCGAAGACAGGAATGCAGATGCAGATGCGTTATCAGCCGAAACGGATAGCAAACCAAACTGTTAACACTGTGAATTTTGAACTTCGTTGGTAGAAACCGATTGAATCGGAGTTTGAACTCTCATACCTTACAGGATGTCGTGAAGAAATATACTCGCATATCGCAACTCATTGTTTTGTCCATCGGAATTCTGTTCCTTTTTAGCTGTAATAAAGCCACCAGACAACAGCAACAGGACGTCGATTTTCGTTTTAACCGCGGGAAAAAATATTTCGACAAGGGGAGTTATTACAAAGCGATAGACGAGTTTAATTTTGTCGTGTTGAATAACCCGGGGGGCGAACGGGCGGATGATGCACAGTTATTTGTCGCTGACTCACATTTTGAGTTAGAGGAATATGTGGTTGCCGCCTCGGAATACCGCAGGTTGATGCGACGATACCCCTCGAGTCCGCTGGTAGAGCAAGCCCAGTACAAATTGGGGATGTGTTTTGTGGAGCTCTCTCCCCATTACGGGCTGGATCAGGAATACACCGAACAGGCGATTGCAACGCTGCAAAATTTTCTGGAAGAGTATCCGTATTCTCAGTACGCTGAAGAGATTACCGAGCAGATCGACAATCTGCGTGAAAAACTGGCCCACAAGACATATAGCAATGGCCATCTTTACTATATCCTGCGACAATACGACTCCGCTATTATTTATTACGATCAATTGCTCGAGCGATATTATGATACCTCCTATGCAAATCAGACTCGACTGGAACGGGCGAAATCCCTGGTAGAATTGGACAGGAGTGACGAAGCGGTAACCCAGCTTCGGGAACTGATCAACCGTAATCCATCAGAAGAAATCCGGATCGAGGCGGAATCGATATTGCAGGAATTAGGGAACGCCCCGGCAGTCGCGGAGAATCCCGATGACTTGGAGTGATTGATCATGCAGCTCTGTCTGATGGGTGGCACTTTTGACCCGCCTCATTGGGGGCACACTCTGCTGGCAGAATTTGTCCGCACAACCTTTTCCATTGATACTTTTCTTTTCGTCCCGGCTTACATACCACCGCATAAACAACACAAGAGTATCAGCAAAACCGAGCACCGGGTCAGGATGCTTGAATTAGTCTGTGAAGACCATGAGCCGTTTCAACTCGACACCCGGGAAATAGAGCGACAGGGTATCAGTTACACTGTTGATACAGTGAGAACTATTGTTGCTGAGAAGAATTTCCACAAAGATGATATTGGGCTGCTGATTGGTGCGGATAATTTCAGGGATTTCCAGTCCTGGAAAGATACTGATGCACTCTTGGATTTGTGTCGGGTGTTGGTGGTGGATCGCCCCGATTTTCCCCTCTCAGAGGATTTACCGTATTACCAACAAGTTGAATTTATTGACGCTCCTGTTATTGAGATATCAGGCAGTCAAATCCGGGAACGCCTTCGCCGGGATCTCTCTGTAAAGTACTTTCTTTTACCGCGGGTTGAATCCTATATCCGTTCGCACAATTTATACCGCTGATGTTCTCCGATTCCGTGAAATAAGTGAATATTGGAATATTGCATTCTCTTGGATATTTTATTCTGTTTATAAAATAGCTGAATTGAACGCATCGAACCGAGGAAGTGAACACATGAAACGTCTATTGGTTTTGGCCGTATTTTTTTGTGGCATGTTCGCCGGGATATCAACTGTATTTGCCCAGGGCACCTTCACAACTGACGGATGGAAAAACAAGTGGGGAAGTGATTTTACCCTGGCACACAACAGTTATGATAACTGGTCAAAAGGGGGGCAGAATAATCTCAGTGTGAACTGGTACAATGATATGCGATTCGTCTATACCCAGGGGAAATCGGTCTGGCGAACTACCAATTTCTATACGCTGGAATATATGCGTATTAATAAGCAGGAGGTACAGAAGACGGATGATCGTCTGGAATTTGAGTCCATGTATTCCTATGTCATTCCGCTACTGTTGAACCCGTATGCGGCATTTACCATCAAAACACAGTTACTACCAGGTTACAATTATGTGGCGGGAGAAAATACAGCACAAAATTCAGCATTTTTCGACCCCGGATATTTAACTCAATCTGCAGGATTCGCTTATGCCTATAATGATATTCTGAACACCAGGGTTGGTTTCTCTGTTAAAGAGACGATAGCACCCGAATATGCCAAGAACGAACTGGATGATACGACCAAATCGGTCAAGGTGGAGCCCGGTATGGAATTTGTCGCGGACTACAGCCAGACATACCAGGAAATTGTCGATGTTTCAAGTAAGGTGGAGGTGTTTTCCGACCTGACAGGATATAAATCGATTGATGTTCTTTGGAAGAATCATATCGCAGTCAGACTGCGTGAAAATATTGTGTTACAATTCCAGTTTTCGGTATGGTATGATCAGGATATCGACGAGATGCGCCAGATTAAGGAGTTAACCACGCTTGGTCTGCATTATACCTTTTTCTAACCCGGCGGGGAAGAGTGTCTGCCGATTTGTTATGGAGTCCTCCAGACCTTCACCCATAGAAAAACATTTTTACAGATACTCCTGATTAGCAAGTTCATCGTTGTTTCCGGCAATTTTCATCTCCATATTATCTGTCTATGAGAGAAACGGTATTGCGATCTGAAAATATTATAGAAGTCCCGCCGTACCAGGCGCTGGCAGAGATTTACGATGATGTGATGTCCCATATTGATTACGAGGCATGGATTGGCCATTATGCAGCGATGTGTTCCAGCCATCAGGTGTATCCGGATACAACGCTGGATATCTCATGTGGCACCGGACGGGCAGTTCCGTATTTACACCCCTGGTGTGGAGCGCTCTTTTGTATGGACCAGAGTCTCTCCATGGTACGAGTGTTATATCGACGATATCCGGAGATGCAAAACAGGCTTTGGGTAGGTGAAATGTCAGGGTTGCCAACGAACAAGCAATTTGATTTAATCCTGAACATTCAGGATTCTCTCAATTATTACACCTCTGCCGACCGGATAATTCAGCATCTGCGATCTGTTTATGCGCACTTGAATCCAGGCGGCGCATTTGTGTTCGATTTTTCGACCGAAGAGAATATCCGGAACAATTTCATAGATATGGATGAATTCTACGAGGAAGACGCTTTCGGATACGAGCGGGTTAATACTTATATGCCAAGGAAACGTCTCAATTTGACCGAATTTTATGTGTGGTTCAATACCAATGAACAGCCCCGGGTTTTCCAGGAAAAACATTTACAACGGATGTATTCCAGCGATGAAATTCAATCGTGCCTGAATGAATCACCATTTGAGGAATGGACTGTCTATGAAGACGAAACCTTGCATAAGCCCTCAGCCGATGCTGAGCGCATTCATGTGATTGCATTGAAGCAGAGCGAATGATCTACTTTTATAACGTCTCCAAAACTTTTGGCCGGGGTGCCGGAGTTCAGGACCTGAACTTCAACGTCCATAAAGGGGAATTCGTATGCATTGTTGGCCCCTCCGGTGCTGGCAAATCCACGATACTCAAGCTTATCTACATGGATGAGAAACCGACTGACGGGAAGGTCGTGGTGGATAATTTCGATAGTTCGATGCTCCAAAAAGACGGGGTCCCGTATTTGCGCCGGCGCGTCGGGATGATTTTCCAGGACTTTCAATTACTGCGGGATCGGAATGTATATGATAATGTTGCGCTAGCATTGCGGGTGATGCGTATTCGCCGGAAAAAGATTAAAAAACGGGTATTGCAGGCTTTAAACAACGTTGGGCTTGGCCATCGCGCACAGTATTATCCCCAGGAACTCTCCGGTGGAGAACAGCAGCGAGTATCGATTGCCCGGGCCATTGTGAAAGAGCCGATTGTACTGCTGGCTGATGAGCCGACAGGCAATCTTGATCCCCAGGTGGCGCGGGAAATCTTAGCCCTGTTGCGCCGGATTAATGAACAGGGTACAGCGGTGGTCATGGCAACTCATAACTATAATCTGATAAAGAATACACCCTATCGCCGTATCCGGTTAGAGGAAGGCAAGGTGGTGGATTCATGAGCTTCGGATTTCTCGTTAAGGAAGGCTTTTCCGGATTATCGCGTGCGAAATTTCCCTCGTTCGTGGCGATCCTGACTATCACAATTTCCCTGACACTTATGGGAGTGACCTATCTCGGCGGAACAAAGTTGGTGCATTTATTCAATCAGGTGAGATCGGGGTTTGAAGTTGAAATATTCTTGCTGCCCGGGGCAACAGAATACGATCGCAACCGAATTGAAGAGAAACTCGACTCCTCCGAACTGGTGACCGGTTTCGACTATATTTCCAAAGAGGATGCGGCAGATCGATTCGAAAAAGAATTTGGTGAAAATATCTACGATGTATTGGATGCGAATCCGTTACCGGCTTCCTATACAGTCAGAATGGATACCCGTAATTACGATCATAATGATGTTACGGTCATAGCCCGGGAACTCGGGAAAATGCAGGGAGTGGATGAGGTACAATATAAGCAAGCAGTGCTGCAGTTGCTTGATAGGTATTCCAGTGCCGTATTACTCGGCGGCGGGATCATACTCGTGATTGTTTTTGGTGCGGCGGTACTGCTGGTCGGCAATACCATTAAACTCAGTATTTTTGCCAAGCGAGAGGTGATCAAGATTATGCGATTAGTCGGTGCGACGGACTTATTCATTAAAACCCCGTTCATCATTGAAGGGATTTTGCAAGGAATACTTGGGGCGGCCGGAGCCCTGGCCGTCTTATATGGGATTGTCGTAGGAACAAATTATCTTCTGGGCAGTTTTTTAACCACGGAATTAATAATGGACTGGCCGCTCATCGGCGGCATTATCGCAGCGGGAATTATATTCGGATTGGTCGGGAGTGCCCGTTCAATCCGGATGTTTATCTCCCAGATTCGGTACTAGGAGTGGAGACTTGCTCCTTGATTTTATTCGGGAAAGCAGATAATTTTTTAGGATATAATTCGGCGAAAACCGAAGAGAAAAATAATGAAAAACGAATTGTTAACTGACAGAGAAAATTCGGTTTTAGAGGCGGTCATACTGGACTTTATCCAGTCGGCAACCCCGGTGGGGTCCCGGAACGTAGCGAAAAATTACGGTCTGGATGTCAGCCCGGCCACCATCCGAAACGCCATGGCCGATTTGGAGGACAAAGGCTACCTCACCCATCCGCATACCTCCGCCGGTCGGGTTCCGACAGATAAGGGGTATCGGTATTATGTGGACTGGTTGATGCAGATCTCCGGGCTGACCTACGAAGAACGCAGTGCCCTGTCTCTTAACATGGATCCCAATATCCAGGATATTGAAGATATCCTGAAAAAGACATCCCGTGTATTGGGGCAGCTCTCGGATGAACTCGGTATTGTCCTGGCACCAAAATTTTACCAGGGGGTACTGAAAAAACTGGAGCTGGTTGAAATTTCCAGCGATAAATTGCTGGTGGTTATCAACATCAAATCCGGTATTGTAAAAACCGTAATTATTGAAGTATCGCACACCATTCCGAGACGGCGGCTGGATGATATTTCCCGGCTGTTAAACGAGCGTCTTGCCGGGCTGACGCTGCAGGAAGTGAAACAGACTATCGATGAACGATTTCGGGACATCCCGGATGATGATAACGCCTTGATTGATATGATTGTCCAAAATGCAGATACCTTATTTGAATTCACAGATCGGGTCGATATCCATATCTCCGGCGCCAAAAACATTATTCGCCAGCCCGAGATGCAGGATCCCGAAAAAATTACCTCCTTTATGGAGTTGGTGGAACGCAGTGAGCAATTTACTGAACTCTTTCCTGACCTCGCGTCGAATCCGGAGGAACTGGTGATCTCTATCGGTTCCGAAAATAAACAAGCCAGAGCGTCTGATTACAGCATCGTTGCGAGTACGTATCAGTATGGCGGGTTAAAGGGTACCATCGCGATATTAGGGCCAACACGGATGTATTACGATAAGATCGCCTCCCTTGTCCAGTTGACAGCAAATATGATCAGCGACCAGTATAAAGACTAATTTCAAATACAGAGGAGTAGGAACGGGTAGTTTTTATGGCAGAGAAAACAAAAAAACCAGATAACGAAAATCCGGAGGAACAGTCTCAGGTTGTTGAGGAAACTGTGGAGCCGGAAGTTAGTACCGACAATACAAACGGTAAGCCGCAAACCTCCGGGGAAGAATCAGAGGACGAAGCCCCTGAAGAGTCTGAAAAAACGTCGGAAGAAGTCTCCGATCTAGAGGAGCTGCAACAGGAACTGGAGGACCTTCGGGAACGGTATGATGAACTCCATGATAAGTACCTGCGGCTCGGCGCTGAATTTGACAATTACAAGAAACGGACAGACCGGGAGTTTACCCGGCAGGTTCAGTTCGCCAACGAGGAACTCTTTCGGGAAGTATTACCTATACTGGATGATTTGGAACGTACGATTCATGCGACAAAGGAGGAATCGTCGTTCGAGCAGCTAAAAGAAGGGATCGAGTTAGTCTATAATAATTTTAAAAACATTCTCCGGCGTCGTGGAGTAGAGCCCATCGAATCGGTTGGAGAGGAATTCGACCCGAATTTACATGAAGCCATGATGGTCCAGGAGTCCGACGACCACGAATCGAAAACGGTCATTCAGGAGTTTGAACGGGGATACAAGCTCGGCGACACAGTTTTACGGCACGCAAAAGTAGTGGTGAGTAAATAATTATGCCAAAAGATTACTACGACATATTAGGAGTTAGCCGGAATGCCTCCCAGGATGAAATAAAAAAGGCGTACCGGAAAAAAGCGGTTAAGTACCATCCTGATAAAAATCCTGATGATCCGGAGGCCGAGCAGAAGTTTAAGGAAGCGGCAGAGGCTTATGCGGTCCTGAGTGATGAGGATAAGCGAAAACGATACGACCAGTTTGGACATCAGGGCGTCAAAGGTGGCCCGGGCGGTGGTCCCGGTGGAGCAGGATTTGGCGGGTTCACGAATGTCGAGGATATTTTTGACGCGTTCGGTGACATTTTTGGCGGTGGCAGTAGCGGATTCGGCGGCTTTGGTGACATCTTTGGCGGTGGACGCCGTTCAAGCCAGCGCAGGCAGCGTGGCACAGACAGAGGCAGCGATCTAAAAATTCGGTTGAAATTAACGCTGGAAGAGATTGCAGAGGGTGTTGAGAAAAAAGTAAAAGTTCGGCGGTTAGAACGCTGCGGTGAGTGTAATGGCAGCGGTGCCGAGTCTGCCTCTTCGATAAAGACATGCCAGGTATGTGGAGGCCGTGGTGAAGTGCGCCAGGCTACGCAATCGATTTTTGGACAGATGGTGAATGTCCGGCCATGCGCAAATTGTGACGGGACCGGAGAAGTGATTGAAGATCTCTGCAAAGCCTGTGGCGGCTCTGGATTGGTTAAAAAGGAAAAAACCATTACTGTTGATGTACCTGCCGGCGTGGCGAATGGGAACTATATGACGTTGCGTGGCGAAGGAAACAAGGGGCCCCACGGAGGCCCGCCGGGAAATTTAATAGTACTCTTTGAAGAAAAGCCACACGAGTATTTTACCCGTAAAGGTGATGACATCCTGTTAGAAGCACGGATCTCCATCTCCCAGGCAGTACTGGGTGATGAAATCGAAGTGCCCACTCTCAATGGAAAGGCCAGTTTAAAAATACCTGCCGGAATTCAATCCGGTAAAGTACTACGGATGCGCAGAAAGGGTCTCCCATCGCTGGAAAGTTCACACCGTGGTGACCAACTTGTGAAAATTCAGATTCATACCCCCCAAAAGATCGCAGATGAGGAAAAAGAGCTGTATGAACAACTGCGTACATACGACCAGACACACCGGGAGGATGGTCAGGATGGCTTCTTTGAGAAAGTGAAAAGCGCATTCAGTACCTAAGATTCGCAATCATTGTTATTTAATCGACATGCCAGGTGACTGATTCAAGTGCGACTGACACCACAAGAACGACGCGTTGCGGGTTTTCTGCTCATTATTCTTGTAATAAGTCTCTCCATCCGTCTGGTCGAGCGGTATATCCTCCCTGATTCGATGTCTCAAACCCAGGCACAACAATCAACATCTGACTCGCTCTTTCTTGCCAAAACGGCCTTCGTTGATTCCCTCGTTCGTGCAGGGAGTGCGGCAGAGGAGTCCGATTCGGAAGTGAAGCAAATGGTCGAGTCCCAAAAATCAATGAAGGTAGCTATAAATTCAGCGGACCGAAGTACCCTGATGCAACTCCCGCGTATTGGGCCTGCCATGTCGAAACGAATTATTGCACATCGTGAAAAGAATGGATATTTTAAGTCGTTTAAGGATTTGCGTGAGGTAAAGGGCGTCGGTCCTGCTACCATTGAAAAATTGAGGCCATTGATTACGTTTAACATAGTCAGACCATAAGGATTTAGGAGGTACCGTGGCTTACGAGGTTGAGTCAAAACAGCATTGGGGTTTGAATTTACTTATCGTTTTGCTAGTCGGTGTATTATTTGCGGTCATTATGATTCCGAAACAGATTTGGGATGAGGAAACCGAGTACCGGGAGGAGAGCCGTACCCGGATGCAAAATCTCTGGAAAGTTGAATCTGCTTTTTTAAACCTGACAGGTAATTATACCGAACTCGGTGGCAATGCTATTACCGTTGTAAATTCAGTGTATGATTCTTTAGTGGACAGCGTGGATTATTATGGCGAACAGCAGTTGACTCTGCCGCCAAAAGAGGTGGAAATCCGGGTGAATCAGCAGGAAATTATCACGTGGGTGGATTCTACGTTTTCTGACACAACATTTGCCGCATTATGGCAGGATATAGTCGACTACTACAACGGGATCGCCGTGAATGACTCCACGAATTCCGCTCATTTTGCCCGGATGGTAATTAACGCAGCGTATGATTCAGTGAAAGCGGATACGGCATGGAGGGGAAACCAGACTTTGGCTTTGCCGTTTGTCTATGATTTACAGGTTCCCCCGAATTACACCAAAATGTATGATACGACTTTTGTCAAAACCCGGAGAAGCCAGACGGTGGTCGCAGATACTACATTCCAGGTGATTATTGAACTCGACACCGTGACATCCGAAATGGATACGTCGTGGATTCCTGTACGGGACATCGATGATATGCGGGACCGGTATCCCAACTTGCAAATGGTTGACACGAGCATCACAAGACAAACCCGGTGGATAACCAAAGAGTATCCGAATCCGCCAACCGAGGACTGGTTGTACTGTCCATTAACAGGTAAACCTTATATTCTCAAGGTGACTGGCGAGAATGTCCAACACCTGCGTATATCCTCACCGATTGAGGGAGAGTACACGGAGAGAAGATACGTTTTCTTTACCTTTTCTGACACAAGCCATGGATATATAGAGGACGGCGAACTCAGCTGGGAAGAATAGGGCCGATCCGACATTTATAATTAACCAGTAATTACGGGGTAAGACGAGGGTGGTTGGTGTAGCATTTTTTGGCAAGAATGTTGTCTATGGCCAGCAGATCAGCGATAATAATATCCCTGTAATTGAGATGGTTGGAAATACGACACTTCTTACCCAGTGGAGTATTGAGAACATTAATCAGTCCGGGTTCCGTAAGGAAGTAACATCTTTATTTGAAACAATAAAAAACGACCTCCATTTTCCTGACAGGCAGATGAGCCTGGTATTACCCTCTGATTGGTTGCACTATTATACTCTTCTTGTCGACCAGGCCTTAGAGCCGGATGACCAACGGGCATACCTTCGCTGGGAGTTCCGGCAGCGTTTGGGTGATTTGTCCAGCCTGTTCCATCCACAATTTTACCCGATGAGTTCAGCAGACGGATATCGAACCGTAGTGACAGTGGCGGTCCCGGAGAATCTTGTCCCGGTGCTCAAAAATGCCGGGGATACCGTTCATTTTGAGGTTAATTCCATTGAGTTATCGCCTTTTAGTACACTAACAAATATCCCGGATACCGTTCCGACTGGGTGTCTGTGTAAATTTTATGCCAATACTATTGAGATCACGACATTTGAAGATCGAATATTCGTGGGTAGTGCTCTATTCTCTATAAATGAGGATGCCGAACTCAGTATGATTCGGAGTAGCGGAAGCGAATCCGCCGCCAAAGAATTGCAGGCTGTGCTATCTGCGCTTCTCAGCCAGGAATCTGGTGGCATGCCCGTATTTATCTATGGGACAGCGCTTCCAGAATCAATTCAGTTACTCGCTGAATCCGATGATAACGTATCCTACATTCAACCATTCGAGGATTTCCGTGTGAATTTCAGGAAATCGTCTTCTACGGATGTTATGCAGGAAGCACAATATGCTGAAGTTGCAGGGACAATCCGACAGGCGCTGGGAGATTCAGTATGATTCGGATTAATCTGCTGGAGGAAGATCGGCTGAGAAAAGAGCCTTTGGAAGCCTCTGAAGTGGGCGAGGAGGCATTTAACGAAGAAGTTGAACAGCCCGAATCCGAAAGCGCGGAATCACAACAGCCGACTCCTGAAGATGAACCCTCTGTAAAGATACCACGGTCAAAAAAACGGTCAGCAGGCACTCCTCCAAAAAAACGGAAGCCCCAGCAGCCGCCACTCGCCCGGGGACCTTCAACCAGTGTGATCCTATTTTTATTGGTGATTGCAATTGGGGTGACAACTTATTTTATCTTTTTTAACAAGCCGGGAGAAATGCCACCGGTACCTGTCCTCACCGATACAACTACCAGGGTGGTTGAGCAAGAGACCGCTGATGTGACTGAACCCGCAGACAAAGTCCCAACCCCGGTGACTGAGCAAGCGGAACCTGCACCGCTATCCACCGAGCGGGAAGTCCCCGTATATTTACCGCAAAATATGGCAGAAATTCAGCATGTGGTATCATTGGGAAAGAAGAAGCTGGAGGCGGCGTATCGGTTGCTGAATAATGTACAAACACAAAGCCAGTTACGTTTTCTTTCTATTGGGAACCAGCACCTGGCAATGAGCACGCTAACCAATTCACGCACATTTGCAAACAGGGTCCGGCGACAGATTACCAATACTTCCATCGTCAGGAATATTGAATTATTTGATGTCCAGGGTGTCAAGCGGGATGGCTATAAAGCCGAAGTCAATGTCTATGGTAACCTGAAGCCGCAGGATGAGATGTCAGATCCCCGGGACCCCCGTCAAACGGATATCGGAAATGTACATCGGGAATTAAAAGAATGGGTCGCAATTCCGACGATCGAATTAGTTCAGTGGAATACCACCAAGGTAACACGTGTCAACGGATGGAACAGGGGTCCCCTGTTTATCCAAATGGAAGGATCTTACACAGGCATCATCAGAGTAATCCACGCACTGAAAAACCATGGGTACAATTTCAGCGTGTCAAAGATCTATGTTTCCACACCCTATGAAATCTCCAATAGTGCTCCAGTATATAGCCTTAAATTATATCTTACATTGTTTGGTAAAGCGAGTGTATGACGCGCGTAATCGCAGGAGAATGCAAGGGGCTCAAACTCCATAACCCACCAGGGAAATCGATACGGCCCTCTACTGATCGCACCAAAGAATGGATTTTCTCGGTCCTGTACGATGTTCGTGATTTAATTGTGCTGGATATCTTTTGCGGTGCCGGCAATTTGGGCATTGAAGCACTGAGCCGTGGTGCGAAAAATTGTACTTTTGTTGACAGTTCCGACAGGGCGATATCTTTGACCAACAAAAATTTACAATTGTGCGGATATGAAAACCGTTCCAGGGTGCTGAAAACGGACGTAATCCGTTTTCTGCACAACAGTGCTGAACAATTTGACCTGATATTAGCGGACCCACCCTACCAGTTCCCCAAATTCGGTGATTTAATCCAGGCTGCAGTCGCACGGCTAACGGGACCAGGGCGCTTTTTTCTGGAAACCAGCGATCCAGTCGAAGAAAATTTACCGGATCACATCACAGAAATTCGCCGGGAAGTGATGGGAGGAACCGTCGTAACAGTTTATGGAGAATCCGTATGAAAAAAGCAATATACCCGGGGACCTTTGATCCGGTCACCTATGGTCATCTTGATATCATTAAGCGTGCGGTACGATTATTTGACCACGTGATTGTCAGCGTGGCGGAAAGTGCCACCAAAAGCCCGTTATTTACTGCAGAGGAGCGGGTTGCGATGATAGCGGAGGTCTGTGAGATCGATAACGTTTCAGTTGACAAATTTGAAGGACTGCTGGTGGATTATGCGACGGCTCAGAATGCCGTGGCACTGATACGTGGCTTGCGCGCTGTTAGTGACTTTGAATACGAATTTCAAATGGCGCTGGTCAACCGGAAACTTTCGGAAGAACTCAGTACTGTCTTTTTGATGCCACACGAGCAATATACGCATCTGAATTCATCAATTGTCCGGGAAGTTGCGAGTCTCGGTGGTGATGTGAGTCCATATGTACCACCGCAAATTGTGAAATATCTTAAGGAAAAATTTAGGGAGTAGTCCAGGATGAATGTAGTGGAAGTAATGAAGCAGCGGGCGAAAAAGGACCTGAAAACCGTGGTTTTCCCGGAAGCAACCGATAAGCGAATTTTACGGGCTGCCAGGCTGTTACAAGCGGGAAAATTGGTGAATCCGGTATTGGTGGGTGAACACGAGGCAATTCAGGAAGCGGCAAATCAAGAAGAAACAGATTTAACGGGAGTTGAAATTGTAACTCCTCACTCAAGTTCGTATCTTAATAGATTGGCGGATACGTTCTTTGAGAAACGAAAACACAAGGGTATAACCAGAGATCATGCGCGGAAAGAGGTCCTGGACCCCTTAATGTTCGCGGCTATGATGGTGGATTGTGGCAGAGCGGATGCTTGTGTGGCCGGAGCAGAAACGGCAACCGGCAAGGTTATCCGGGCAGCGATAATTGGTATTGGGATGTCCGAGGGTATAAATATCGTGTCAGGGAATTTTCTCATGATCACCCCGGACGGCAGAAATTTTTCCTTTGCGGATTCCGCTGTTGTGCCGGACCCCTCAGCAGAGGAGCTGGCTGATATCGCCATTACAACGGCGCAGACCCATCAGGCGCTGACAGAGGAGGAACCCAGGGTTGCCATGCTTTCTTTCTCCACGAAAGGGAGCGCAAAACATCCCCGGGTGACAAAGGTAACTAAGGCCCTTGAGATAGTCCGGCAAAAGGCTCCGGATCTCGCTATTGATGGCGAATTGCAATTTGATGCGGCTATTTTGCCTGATATCGGACATCGTAAGGCGCCGGATAGCCCCATCGCCGGAAAAGCGAATGTGTTAATCTTTCCGGATTTGGATAGCGGAAATATCGGATATAAAATCGCCCAGAGATTGGGGGGATGCACAGCGTTGGGACCTATTGTCCAGGGAACAAAACAACCGATGCATGATTTATCCAGAGGATGCTCGGCAGACGATGTCGTTTTGGTTGCGACAATTGCAGCTGTGCAGGCACAAATGAAAAACTGAAAGCAAGATGAGCGTGAATTAAAAGGAGCAAATACAATAATGCCAACCTATGAATACGGGTGTAAAAATTGCGGGCACCGCTTTGAAGAACTGCAGCGGATGAGTGATGATCCGATTACAGTCTGTCCCCAGTGTGGGGAAAAAACAGTAAAACGCCTGGTCAGCGGTGGTGCCGGTTTGATCTTTAAAGGAAGTGGATTCTATATCACTGATTACAAAAATAAAAACAGTTCACCGGGCAACGGAAACGGAATGAAAAACGGAAGTACCTCTTCCGAATCGAAAACCTCCGGTTCCGGCTCGGAGAAAGCTGGTGCTAAAAAGGAATCAACCCAAGCCAGCGACAATTAAATTCGCAAGTAAAGGAGGTTATTACCGTGTTTACACGTCTTTCTCCACCGGACGCCGGTGAAAAGATATCAATACAGGATGGGGAACTTCATGTGCCGGTTAATCCGGTCATTCCATTTATTGAAGGGGATGGAATTGGGCCTGATATCTGGAAGGCCACGCGCCGGGTCATCGATGCGGCCGTTGAAAAATCTTATGATGGCAATAAAAAAATTGAATGGTTCGAAATTTATGCCGGGGAAAAAGCCAAAGAAAAGTATGATGAATGGCTTCCGGAGGATACGAAAAAGGCAATTACCGAGTATATCGTCGCGATCAAAGGTCCGTTGACAACCCCGGTTGGCGGCGGTATTCGCAGCCTCAACGTGGCACTGCGACAACAGCTGAATTTGTATGCATGCGTTCGGCCGGTGCGTTGGTACAACGGAGTACCAAGCCCGGTGAAAGAACCGGACAAACTGGACGTCGTGATCTTTCGGGAAAACACCGAAGATGTATATGCCGGGATTGAATGGCAGGAAGGGACACCGGAAGCGGGAAAGGTGATCAATTTCCTGAACGATGAAATGGGTAAATCCATCCGTGAAGACTCTGGTATCGGTATTAAGCCTATTAGTATTACGGGAACGAAGCAGTTGGTTGCGAAGGCAATCCGGTATGCCATGGAGCATGATCGCAAATCCGTGACGCTTGTCCATAAAGGGAACATCATGAAATTCACGGAAGGCTCCTTCAAGGAGTGGGGATATGAAGTTGCCCGTGAGCAGTTCGGTGATGTAACCATCTCCGAAGACGAAGTGTGGGAGAAGCATGATGGCGAAGTTCCTGAGGGAAAGATATTAATCAAGGATCGAATCGCCGATGCCATGTTCCAGCAGGTACTCCTGCGTCCGGATGAGTATGACGTCATTGCGACGCCAAATCTGAATGGTGATTATATTTCTGATGCCTGCGCGGCACAGGTGGGCGGACTCGGAATGGCCCCCGGTGCGAATATCGGGGATTTTGTTGCGCTCTTTGAAGCGACTCACGGAACAGCACCGAAATACACGGGCATGGATAAGGTGAATCCGGGATCGCTGATTCTCTCTGCAGTCATGATGCTGGAATACCTGGGCTGGGAGGACGCTATGGAACGTGTAGAGACCGCCCTGGAAAAAACCATTGAACAGAAACGGGTCACTTACGATCTCGAACGGCAAATGGAAGGCGCAACCAAACTGAAAACGTCTGAATTTGCGTCAGCGATCATCGAAAATATGTGATTCGCTAGTTCACGCATAAATATGTTATAAAAGAGGGGCGGGTGTTTACCTGCCCTTTTTTTACATAATAAATCCAATTTACGGGATAAGATAGGTAGTGGTTTTAGACTTATTGAATTAGGAACGATTGCAAAGGTATAGTATGAAGCAAATTGTACAATTTCTCAGTCAGAATAAGGTTGATTTGGCAATTCTCTGGATACGGGTCCTTACAGGACTCGGGATTATGACCCACGGCTCCAGTAAAATTTTCGGTGGGAATATGGACGGATTCATTAACGGTGTCGGGAATATGGGTTTCCCCATCCCTGCCTTTTTCGGTTGGCTGGCGGCACTCTCGGAATTCGTTGGGGGATGGATGCTGGTATGTGGATTCGGAACCCGCATTGCGGCCGTTTTACTCGCAGGGACCATGTTCGTTGCCGCCTTTATCCGGCACGGTGATGATCCGTTCAGCGGCAAGGAGAAAGCCTTAACCTATCTCACACTGGCTGGTGCTGCCGGCATCCTCGGCGGGGGAAAATATTCCCTGGATTATCTTATCGCGAAACGGCTCAGAAAAGCCTGACTATTTCAAGAGAACCATTTTCCGGGTGAGCACCCGGGTACCTGATTGGAGGCGCAGGAAATAAATTCCACTCGCCAGTTCAGGGGACCTTGGTATCCAGTCGAGTTGATGTATCCCGGATTTCATCCTGGAACGAATAACTGAGGCAACGACTCTTCCGGTTATATCGTACACTTCGAGTACCACGTCGGAGGTCTTTGGCAGGTAAAACCGGAGAGTGGTGGAATTGTTAAACGGATTCGGGAAATTTGGGTATAGAATAACGGTTTCCGGGAACGTTGAAGGACTATGCTTATCGATATTTACCGGGATATCCATCCAGTTGAACAAATTTACAAAGAATTGCGTGAAAACCGGTGCTAGCACCGGTGGGTTGTATTTGTAGTCATATGAATTGAAGTGTTCTATAGGAAACAAAAGACCGACTGTTTTCGTGTCATCATATTGATTACGAATGCCCGTGATGCGGTTCTCCTCAGTAACCCAAATCGACGAAGCAAGGGCTGGTTTAATATAATCCGCGCTTTCTTGATTGAGTACATAAAATGAATCAGCGGCAAAACCTGTGAGGATATCGCCGGATATTCCCCTAATACTATTGAAATCGTTATTGACTCTTGTCCCGATGATTTGATGAATTCCAAAATAATCGTATCCGATATCCCCCGGAACAAACGTCGTCGTATCTCCGGAATCGAATAAGTATTGGTGGATAACGATGAGATGTATACCCGTATCCAGCGCCGGACGCCAGATATTGTCATTCTTCGCTTTGAGTATCGGAGATTCGATTACCGCGTGTCCAATCAGAAATATACACTTCCACGACTGGTTTTGAATGACTCCGGGCTCCAGTCCATTGTTATTTTGAATATTCCAGTACTCCATCGGGATGTCCAGAGAATCCGAGAGAGCCAGATATTGCATATAATCCCCGTAATACGTCGTGTCTTGCGTGTCAAGGAGTAAAACTTCAGCATTGGGATTGTGCCGCGGTTTAACAACAAAATGATACGGGGCATCAGTAGCTGCGCAATTGTAAAGACCCTCATCATCTCTGGCGCCGATCCAATAATAGACTGTGTCGTTCGGTTGGGCTCGCGGATTGAATTCTCCAGCATAAATTGAGTCATTAATTGCAGTCATCGCGATGCTGTCTGTTGGTGCGGTGGAATCGATGCTCCACATCAGGTACGTCTCTTCAATCGAACCGTCATCAGAGATATGTGCAGAAACTTGAAATTGTCGATCGCCGTCGAGTGTGTTCGGGATAGTGGTTATGTCCGTGATAATCGGTGGCTGTCTCCAGGGATATGAGACGAATACCCGCATATGGATTTCCTGATTTGGACCGTAGTAATATCCCCACCCATCGTCCAATCCCAGCCAGCTGTGGGAAATATCTCTGGTTCCGTCATCGATAAGTATAAATGGTGACGATTGAGGTGTTGATACTCCTAATTACAAATGAAGGTGCCGTAAATTTCACAGGATCTCCGACCTGAAATTTGCCTCCGACATCCATGGGATAGAAGAGGGAATATTTGACTTCATTCAATGTACCAGACGTATACCAGGAACCGATTGGCGACGCATCGAGCGTATTCCTTTTAAAGGGAGAGGAGACTCCTCCAGGTGTGATAGAATCCACGTAATCGCTATAGTCTGCAGCAAACGCAAACACTGTACCTGATTCATACCAGGAAATCTGCACGGCATGCACGGAACAGGGGGCTATCGGATTGAACACGACAGCAACTGTATCATTCCCATACCCAACGTGATCAGCAGCCCATGGCTCGCCTGAGACATATGAGAGGGTATACCATCCGTTGGAATCGGGTTCAATAGTATGGGTAGAATATGATGTCGTCAATCCCGTCGCAAGCAACCCCCACATAGGAATAAAGAATACAACGACTGGTAAAAAGATTTTTTTGTAGAATGACCGGTCCAACATTATGTTCTCCCGGATTGACATTGGCTACTGATTTTAAGTTAGCCTTGTTGTGGATGCAATTCAATATAAAACCAATAACCTTCACAGAAGCCAGAAGGAAACTCCTAAAATACCTTGACAACATCGCTTCATCCGTGTAAACTAATTCCGAATTTTTAGGATTCTCATCCAACTTATGTAAGACATCAAGGAGTAACCGTGAAAAGGTTGAAATCAGTAAAAATTGTCGGAATAATCTCTGTATTTTTCTGTCTTGTTTTTGCATCAGATGCCTTTGCGAACCCGCGGATGTTTGCGGCGGCTCAGGATGTCTTCCAGGCGTACAGGGTTGATGTATCCTCGGTACAAATGGAGATTGTCCAGCGGAACCAGTCAGAGGTTTTTGTCCTTCATGTGAAAGCCCGCCGAAACAATTTCGATATGGCTTTGATGCTTGGGTTTATGGCGGCAGGTACGGCGGTGGAAAAAAGCCATAATACTAACGTGACGGGTGTACGGGTAATCGTAGAAGTCCCCTACAAGGAAACGTTGTTCGTAGAAGCATCCAGTACAATCGAACACGTGAAGAAACTCGTGAATGGCGAAACGAAACCGGAAGAGTTTATGCGCAAATTTGTGATTTTTACTTAAATCGAGAAATCAGGAGGAGAGAATGGAAATGGATCCTTTTTCATTTTGGGCAAGATTAGCAAATATGGGGTATGCGGTATTGTGGTCGATTGCGGCGGCTGTCGGATTCTCTTTCGGCATCGGCCTCGCGTTAAAGGTCTTCGATAAATTATCGGTGGACATAGACGAATGGGAACAGATAAAAAACGGTAATATCGGTGTTGCCTTGATTTTTATTTCCCTTATCGTTGTCGTAGGAGCCCTTGTTTATAAGGTGATCTAAGAACAACAGGGATTACGGAAAAAAATGCGGAAGGTACTTTTGGAGAACTTGCCTTCCGCACTTTTCTATAATTTTCACAACCTGACAATTTAAAGTACCTCTGGCGTCAAGTTTCCAAGAGTTTTTATCGTGTCCCGGGAGGTTCCCGGAATTGCGCAGAATTATTTAACTAAATGCTGAGATTTCGTATCTTTGAAACAGGGATGTCAATGAACACCATCAGTGAGTGCGAATGAAGTTCATCGATTATGTGGAAGTCAAAGTGACCGGCGGACACGGCGGCATGGGATGCGTCAGTTTTCGCCGCGAAAAATTTGTCCCGAAAGGCGGACCGGACGGCGGTGACGGAGGCAAGGGTGGTTCTGTGATCTGCCGGGTCGATCCCCAACTACAAACGTTGCAGGATATCCGGTACCACAGCACATACAACGCACCGGCAGGTGCACACGGTGACAGTGCAAATAAGACAGGTGCGAGCGGGGAAGATGTGATATTGCGGGTACCACCCGGGACGGTTGTCAAAGATCTGGAGACCGGAAAAGTTCTGGCGGATTTACAGGAGCCGGATGAAGAAGTCGTCGTGGCAAGAGGGGGAAAGGGCGGTAAAGGGAACACGCAGTTTAAATCACCAACAAACCGGGCACCCAGAAAAGCGACACCAGGATGGGCAGGCGAAAAACGACAAATCAGTCTTGAACTGAAGTTACTTGCCGATGTTGGTCTTGTTGGATTTCCCAATGCCGGCAAATCCACCTTGATCTCCCGGGTGTCTGCTGCCAAGCCGAAAATTGCCGATTACCCCTTCACCACCCTTACGCCTAACCTGGGTGTAGTGAAGTACAGTGATTTTAAATCCTTTGTGATGGCCGATATCCCGGGATTAATTGAAGGCGCCCACCAGGGGAAAGGCTTGGGTGATCAGTTTCTGCGCCATATCGAGCGAACTCAGGTTCTTCTGTTTATTATTGATGTTAATTCAGAGGACATCCTGGAGAAATATGAAAGCCTGCTCTGCGAACTCGAAGAATATGACCCGTCACTGGCTAAAAAACCACGTTTCCTAGTGCTCTCGAAAATGGATACCGTTCAGGACGTTCCTGATCTTGCCGGGATACCGAAGGAAATCGTAGAAGTTCTCCCTGTATCATCCGTCTCTGGTGAAGGGTTGGATAACCTGCGGAACCAGGTTGGAAAAACTCTGGATACCATCCGATATCATACCATTGAAAATTGACCTGACAGTTGACGAGTTAGCAGCAACGTACGCATTATCGGAGTGCCCGAAAATTGGGGTACAGCGCTGTCGTGCACTCCTCTCGAAATTTCACAGTGCAGAAACAGTTTTACACAGTTCCCTGAATCAGCTGGCCGATGTTGCGGGGATTCGTGAAAATCTGGCAAAGGCCATCAGGCGATGCGAAGTAACTGAAGCACACCGGGAAAAGGCACGGAAAGTTCGGGAGCGGGAGATCCATGTTTTCCATTTTCTGAACTCTAATTACCCCGAGCGGTTGCGACAGATCCACGATGCTCCCGTACTTTTGTATAGTGTCGGCGAATTCAAACCTGCGGATGATCGGGCTATTGCCATCGTTGGAACCCGATCCAGCAGTAAGTACGGCCATGATGTGACCCGGGAACTGGTTCAGGAACTCGTGCACCATGGATTTACAATTGTCAGTGGGTTAGCCCGGGGTATTGATACGGAGGCGCACACAACCGCACTCGATGCCGGAGGACGAACGGTTGCGGTGTTGGGCAGCGGGATCGATTGGATTTATCCCCGGGAAAATACCGAATTGGCTCGTAAAATTGCGAACCAAGGAGCGGTCTGCACCGAATTTTTTCTGGGAACCGCACCTGATGCGCAGAATTTTCCCGAGCGGAACCGGATCATCAGCGGATTATCGTTGGGAACGGTAGTTGTCGAAGCCGGACAAAAGAGCGGAGCCATTTTAACGGCTCTGATTGCACTGGAGCAAAACAGGGAAGTGTTTGCCGTTCCCGGTCGGGTAGATAGTAAACGGAGCATCGGTACGAATCGACTGATTAAGCACGGCGCAAAGCTGGTCCAGACCGTCGATGACATCCTTGATGAATTAACCGGTCAGTTACAGTTTGATGCCGCTGTCAATGAGAAGGTGACAACACCGGATCTTTCCGAAGAGGAGGAACCTGTCTACAAAGTGTTAACCGACGAACCCCAGCACATTGATTCGATCGCACAGGCGGTAAATCGTACAACTGCTGTGGTGTTGACTACGCTGCTCAATATGGAACTCCGGTCAGTGGTGGAGCAGCTTCCCGGGAAAAATTTCCGAAGAATCCGGTGATAACTCCAGTCCCCGCATAAAAAAAATCACAAAAGTCAGATAGAATTCATTTTGCTTTTCAAGAGTAAACAGTATAATTTGATCCTGCACCGGGAGAGTAAGCACAGCTGGATGATATTGCTCACATCCTTCAGGTGAAGTATTAATTAACTTAGCAGAGAATTCCTGTTGTGACATTGGAGCCTTCCGAATCGAAGTGAAATTTTCTCACATGTAATTGAATAAACAAAGGAGGAGTCATCAATGAGTAAAGTATTTCGTCTAGTAGGTGGTATCGTTGCGATGACATTAGTCGTGAGTTTCAGTCTGCAGCAGTGTGGATCCTCACGTTCGGGTAGTACTGAAGAAACCGGTATGAAGGATGCCCCCGAATGGTTTCTGGTGCAGCCGGAAGCCGAAGATGCCATCTATGGAGTTGGCATGGCAAAAAAACAGAATCCTTCACTAGCCCGGAAAGCAGCCATTGCCAGGGCACGTGATGATATTGCGTCACAGGTGCAGACCAAAGTGCAGTCGATGCTGAAGGATTTTATGCAGGAATCCGGTATCGGTGAGAATGCACAGGCGCTTGAATTCACCCAGAGTGTTAGTAAGCAGGTTACCGATATGTCCCTGCACGGTAGCAAAGTCAAGGAAGTGTACCCGGCCAAGGATGGGACATTTTATGCGCTCGTGGAATATCCGCTGGAATCACTCCGGCAGTCGACATTGAGTGAAGCACAGAAGCAGGAAGCACTGTACAACGAATTTAAAGCACAGCAGGGATTTGAAGCGCTGGAAAAAGAAATCGAGAAGATGGAATAACCCGCTTGCATTGCATGAAACGGTGAGCATCCCTGGGACGACCCGCAGGCTTTTACGATGGACCCTGCTTTTGTGGGTATGCGTACTGCTGGCCGGCGCTGGCAGAGCCCAATTGGCTCCCGAGTGGTTGTACCACCCGCCCGGGAGTGCTCACCATCTGTATAGTATTGGTATTGCACCGAAATTTCTCGAAGATTCCCTGTCGCTTGTTCTTGCAAAACAACACGCATTTAAGAACCTCGCAAAACAGTATTCCGTTACCGTTAATGCCAAATTTGCCGAATCCGGCAATGGAATGGGAATTCTCTCCACCGGATACATCAGAGAGATTGTTGACTCTGCTCATGTATGGCAGTGCAGAATTGCTGCCCAGCTGGTCGACAGTATCCAAACTGATCGATACTGGTATGTCCTGATGCGCGTAAGAAAAGATCTGAATAAGCCACAGGGCAGCATACCAGCAGTCCCCTCCACAGTAGTCAAACCCCCATCCGGAAAACCGCCTGAGTGGATACGAGTGTTACCTGAACACGAGGGCAAAGTCTATGGAATCGGAATAAGTAAACCCTATACGGATTTGAGTGATACGTGGACGGCTTCTGCCCGTGAGGCGCGGCGGGAAATTGCGATGACCCTCTCGGCGAAGAGCGCTACCCTGGCACGTGAAATGGTAACGGAGACAGGGACATATCACCGAAATTGGTCTGAGGATGTAACCAGACAAACACTGCAATATTCAGTTATTGAGGAAAGATGGTGGGATCGGGAGAACAATCTTTACTATACACTCATTTCCAGTGATACGACTAAAAATAATTAAATCTGCTTTTCATAATTCATTCCCGAACAATTATCTTATTTCAGTTTTATTAATCATGGATTGAACCGAATGTTTAACAGATATTTTCATCGCCACGTTGTTCCCTTGTGTTTTATTTTGATCTCATTAGCGACCTTCTCTGTAGTATGGGCAGGAGAGTATTGGCAGCAGCAGGTTTATTATTCGCTCGATGTAGAACTCGACACGGAAGAGCAGACGATTCACGGTGATGAGGTGCTGCACTATTATAACAACTCGCCGGATACCCTGAATCGGGTTTATTTTCATTTATACCAAAACGCTTATACAGAGGGCAGCTACCTGGATATGGAATACCGGAAGCGCGGCAGCCGGCGGATTCAGCGCCTTACGCCGGAGACAGAAGCCGGGACCAAGGTTCACTCCCTCACGGATCAATCCGGGGATACGCTCACATATCTCATTGACAATACTATCATGCGCGTCGACTTGCCTGAGCCGTTACTTCCCGGCGATTCAACGGAATTTCGTATGGAGTTCACCACCAGGTTCGGCGGTATCAACCGGCGGATGAAGCGCGAGAAAAACACGTATACGGCAGCCCACTGGTATCCCAGGATTGCCGTCTACGATCAGCGACGGGGGTGGAACAAAGACCAGCATCTCGGGAGCGAATTTTACGGGGATTTCGGCACATTTGACCTGACCATTTCTGCGCCTGCCCATTTTATTATTGGGGCAAGCGGTGCCCTGGTCAACCGGGAAGAAGTCCTCCCGGATTCGCTGCGTACACTCCTCGATGTGCGTAATTTCTGGGATAAACCCTGGGGTGAACCCGCTTCAGTAATTATTGAGCCGTCTACCGAAATGAAGACCTGGCGATATCGCGCCGAAAACGTCCATGACGTAGCCTGGATCGCATCCCCGGACTTTCGGATAGGGGAAGCGGAATGGAACGGGATCAAAGCCTATTCCTTTGCCAGGGAATCCCACGCCGGCGGATGGCAGGATGCTGCATTATTTACGGTAAAGCTCCTGGAATTTTATTCCACCAACTGGGGGATGTACGAGTATCCCAAGATGATTGTTGCGGACGTGAATTCTGGAATGGAATATCCCATGCTGACAGCCGATGGAGGGAAAAGCCCCACCTATTATGGGTTGCTTGCCCACGAAGTGGCGCACAATTGGTTTTATGGGATGCTGGGGTCTAATGAGACATATCGTGCCATGATGGACGAGGGCTTCACAAACTTTTCTGCCGCAAAGGCAATGGACAGTATAGTTGGTGGTACCACTTATTGGGACTCAACAGGGAATTGGTACCAACGCAAGTTTTATCCGGATTATACCCGGAAGTATCACCGCAATGATTTACAATATCTGGAAATGGCGCATACCGGCTACCTCACAAATCCTCTGGCTACCCATTCGGATCAGTTCAGTGAGTTCCGGGAATACCGGCAGGTGTATTATAAGGGCGCCGAAATGCTTTTCAACCTGGAATATGTGCTGGGGGATTCGGTATTTCTCGAGGTAATGCAACGCTACGTGAAAAAGTGGAAGTTCAAACATCCGTACCCCCGTGATTTTGCAGCGGTGGTGGAAGAAGTAACCGGATATAACTTCACTTGGTTCTTTGATCAATGGGTGAACGGAACATCGACCGTCGATTACGGGATCGAGTATGTCGATAATACAACTCTGGAAACGGGCAATTATCAGATTACAATTGGGCTCAAACGCAAAGATTTTATGGCAATGCCGGTTGACTTGGCGGTGGAACTGAAAAACGGAGAGAGGAGAACGTATGTTATCCCGGTAAACGATGGTTATGTCCGTCAGGGGAAAGGAATTATAGTCTCAGAACCCTGGTTTGGCTGGGGAGAGGTCAATGACACCTATACCATCACAGACACGCTCCCTGCTCCTGCGAGAAAAGCCCAGATTGATCCCTCGGGGATGTTGGCGGATATCTACCGGCTTGATAACGTCAGCGGTTTTGGTGTGCCTGTTCACTGGCATTTTGATAACATGTACCATATTGCCCCTTCACTGGATGAATATGATGTCTGGATCCGTCCGTCGTTTCTGTATAACTCCGTCGATGGCCTGAAACCCGGAATTCACTGGCGCAGCAGCTACTTGGAATCATCAATTCTACCGTATCATGCCATAGAGGGAGGGATCTGGTATGGATCTTTGAGCGGATATCTCGGATATCAGGTTGCTTATCGAACTCCGGTGCAGTCTCTGGGACGTTTAACCAAATTTCATGTATCCTCACAGATGCTTGAGGGACGGGAATGGCACTCTCTGGGTTTTACCGGTGAGGCGCGGAACAAACTCCACTCGCCGCCATATGCAAAATTTGATGTCCGAATTCATCAGCACCTTATCACCGATAAAGCGTATCCGGCAGAACCTTTCCAGTGGGAGAGGGGACAGCAGCGGTTTCTCTCCGGAAAAATCAACCACGGATTTACGGCAGTGGGAGGGAACTATAACCTTATCCTCAGGACCGAAGCCGATATTTTCCCGTCTGATTTTGATTATTCGTTGGTTGATGCGCAACTCCGGTATGCCGGTAGGATCTTTGGCAAGATCCAAACGAAGATGCGGCTATTCGGCACCATCGGCGCAGGAAATATCCCGGTACAGCGCGGGATCTACCTTGCCGGTGGAAGTCCGGCGGTTGCGGCGGCTGCCAACTGGTTTTACCGTAGCCGGGGTTCGCTGCCTGTCAGTTGGGTAGAAAGTGGTAATATCGTATTCGGTGGCGGACTCAATTTGCGGGGATATCTTGATCAGAATGTTCCGGTGGAACGCGGATTATCTGCCAGTATTGAAGCGCAGATACCGAGTCTGACTGATTGGGCTTTGTCAAAGATTGTCACCACCCGGTGGTATGTATTCGCGGATGGAGGATATTTCAACTCCAGTCCGGGCACGACTTCATGGGAATCTGCCGGGGATGCGGGCATCGGGGTGATTATCCCGCTGGAAAAAATTCCGGACAGTCTTGGGGACTATACGGTCCGGCTGGATTTTCCTGTCTGGAAAATCCAGCCGGCAGAGGGAGAGAGCCAATTTGACCTTCGGTGGGTTTTTGCATTCGGGCGCAGCTGGTAACGGGAATGCCTGACACCTCAAACTATACTTTACCCGTCTTCCGGAAGTTATTCACATAAAAGGACATTTGATGGATGATTGTATAAACGGTGAACAAAGTGCAATTATTAAATCGGACGGTTTTCCTTGTAAAAGTCAACGGAATAGTACGCTAATCTTATCCTCTCTCTTTGGATTTTAATTACAGTTATAAAATCAATTATAATAATAGCTTAAATCATACAATTATGTTATATAAAACGGAGGATATCTTTGTATAGCAGCGTTGGATGATTACCTTCAATTTACGTGAATCAATTCAGGCAGAGAATGTTAAGGAATATTATTCACAGCTCAGGCTCATTATCCACAAGTTATCCACAAACCATTTTTTATTGATATGTGTCGGAAATCCTGAGGTTTATCGATGAAATATTATTTCCATCCCGGCATAGGTACTGTTAAATTTTCAGCCATGTTAGACCCAAAAAAATAACTGGAGCAAAAGAGTAAACCATGTGTTGGCGTAACTTATTTATCACAGTTTGTCTTTTTGCATTAGTCCCGGTGAACCTGTGGGCGCAGACTGGTGAAATTCGGGGCATAGTCACGGAAAAGGAAACCAGAGAACCGTTGGCAGGAGTGAACATTGTATTGCAGGGTACCACTATCGGCGCAGCGACCGATGACAATGGCAACTACCGGATTACGGACGTGCCCGCCGGAATTTATACAGTGATGTATTCCATGATCGGATATGAAAAGCAAATCGTGACAGATGTGCTTGTGAATTCCAACCAAACCACATATAAGAATGTCAGTTTACGCCAGTCATATCTGCAGAGCACCGAGGAAGTCACCGTCACGGCATACAGTTATTTTACTAAGGAAGAAGACATTCCTGTGAGCTATCGAAATCTGAATTACGAGGAAGTTCGTCGATCGCCGGGAGCGCGGGAAGATGTGGGCAGGATGGTACAAAACCTTCCGGGAGTTGCGCCGAGTACGGATGACCGGAACGATTTAATCATTCGGGGAGGAAGCCCCAGCGAAGTGCTCTATATGGTTGATAATATTGAAATCCCCAATCCGAATCATTTTCCGACTCAGGGTTCCACGGGCGGCCCCATAAGCATGATTAACTCCCAGTTTATCGAAGATGTCAATTTTATGGCCGGGGGGTACCCGGCAAAATACGGGCACAAGCTATCCGGTGTGCTGGATATTAATTATCGGAGCGGAAACCGCGAAGGATATGACGGGAAATTTGATTTAAGTTTTGCAGGGCTCGGCATGAACATGGAAGGGCCATTGAACAAGGGGCAAGGAGCCTGGATGTTAGCATTGCACCGGAGTTTCCTGGATTTTGCCTCGGATTTTCTGAATTACGGCGGTGTGCCCATCTATGCAAACACCCAGGGGAAGGTCGTGTATGACCTTGCAAGTGATATGAAGTTATCGATGATAGGCATTGCAGGCACCGATTACATTACCATTGAACCTACGATAGAGAAAGATGACTTCAACTCAGGCGAAACGGATACGGCAAAATATCAGTGGGTTCGAAATAAGAATAAGCAGTATACCCTTGGCGCAACTCTCTCGAAAATCTGGTCATCACATCTGCACTCGAAATTTACACTCTCCCGAAATGAAACCCACTTTTTCACCAATTTCAACCTGAACGAGAAAGAAGTGCACCGCCCGGCTTCAGGCGATTTGGCCATACAAACCCTCAATTCGTACGATGTGTACGATAACCAATCGGTCGAAGCGGTTAACGACCTGAAGACAGATTGGTCCTACCTGTTCGAATCAGGTGATAAGCTGAGTTTCGGAGCCTACGGAAAGTGGACGTCCTACGAGCATGAAATAGTGTATACACCAACGCCGGATGACACCGTTGACAGCTTCGGACGTGAAATTACCGGGGATACGACCAATGCCAGCCAGTCGATGACACCAAAAACCGGTGTCTACATCGATTTCATAAAAGAGATTAACCCGCTATGGTCTGTCACCTTCGGACTTCGGTACGATTACTTCGACCTCCTGCAAACCCATGATTTCGCGCCACGGTTCAGTACCGGGTATCAGGTATCCAATAATCTGTCATTCAATGCTGCCGCCGGGATCTACTATCAAAGTCCTGATCTGGTTTTCATTACAGGGGATCCCGGGAACAAGGACGTGCTGAAAAGCCTCCGGAGCGACCATTTTATTCTTGGCATGGAATACTTGATTACCGACGCGACCCTGTTTTCAGTGGAATTGTACCGGAAGAACTACCATGATTACCCTGTTCCTTCGGACACGGCTTTGGACCACATCACGATGGCAAACGCCGGCGCCAATTACGGCTCGGTCACTACCGGTGCCGGGGTAAGTGAAGGATTCGGCAATGCAACCGGGATCGAACTGCTGCTCCAGAAAAAATCAATCAAAGATTTTTACGGTCTGGTCAGTTATTCGTATTCGGTTATCGAACATGCGGGTTTGGATGGCGTATTGCGCCCCGGCGCGTTTGATAATCGACATGTGATCAATATTGTCGGCGGATATCGGTTCAATAAAAATTGGGAGATCAGCGGAAAATGGCGATATGCAGGGGGGCGTCCTTACACTCCCTACGACCGTGCTGCCTCTATAGCTGCCGGTGCCGGCAGACCCGACCTGACCCGCATTAACGCTGAGCGGTATGAACCTTATCACCGACTGGATTTGCGGTTTGACCACCGCAGTTACTATAAAAATGTGACGCTGGTTTCGTACTTTTCGATTGAAAATATCTATAACCGCCAAAACCAGCATACCCGGTTTTGGAACGCAGATACCGAAGAAACCGTGTTTGCACACCAAACCGGTTTTTTCCCGGTGGGTGGGTTCAGCCTGGAGTTTTAGCATTTGAAAAATGCCTGGTGATTAATTATACCTGAATGATTCATGAATCTCAAAATTCTGACCAACATCCACCAAAGCCAATCTGTTAATTTTAAGGCTACGCCCACTCTTATGAGGGATGACTGCCATTGGGTTTCTTGTGAAGGAAATATGTTTTGGTTGATGGCGTACAATAGTTGGCGATCCGCCGCCTAAGCAAGGGGCACCGACAGGAAAATGGTGTCATTCTGAGTGGAGCATGGCGGAACGAAGAATCTCCTTACTTATCGCTCTGGAGCCTTTTAGAGGAGATCCTTCGCTTACGCTCAGGATGACAGGTATGAGGACGCTTATGAGTTTTGTACGAGAAATCCTTTCCCACCAGGAAGCCCTGCAGGAAGACAAGCTCAGGTCCCTGAGGAGTCTCTGATGAAACGGAAGGCATCTCCTCAGCAGAGATCCCTACGGGACTGGTGAGGCTGGTGAGATAGAGTGGCAGATTCATTATAAAATTGGGGTTCTAGCGTTTAAACAAATTACTCAGTAAATTCATGAATAATTCAGGTATAGAATTCATTTTGTACATTAGGTGAAAAGAGGAGAAAGAATATTGAAATACCGCAGATTTCGTGATGATATCGACTTGTCCGTTGTAGGCTTTGGCGGTATGGTTGTGGTTGGGATGGAGCAGGCAGATGTCAATAGTCTCGTGGACAGGGTGATTGATGCGGGGGTCAATTACTTTGATATTGCACCCCAGTACGGGGATGGCGAAGCCGAGGTAAAACTGGGTGAAGCACTCAAATCTCACAGGGAGAAGATCTTTTTAGCATGTAAGACGCTCCGGAGAGATGCTACCGGTGCCGAACAGGAGCTGATACGTTCCCTCGAAAGACTGCACACGGATTATTTCGACTTATATCAGTTCCATTCCGTATCAACAATGGAGGATGTTGAAGAGATTTTCGCTCCCGGCGGGGCCATAGAGTCGTTTGTGAAGGCAAGAGACGATGGCTTGGTAAAATACCTGGGGTTTTCCAGTCACCTGGAAGAAGCTGCGCTGGATATGCTAAACCGCTTTAAATTTGATTCTATGCTATTTCCCACGAATTTCGTCTGTTGGTACGAAGGTAAATTTGGTCCGGCCGTCTTGAAAAAGGCAAGAGAATTGGGTGTGAGACTTCTTGGGTTAAAATCGCTGGCGTTACGCCCGTGGGAAGAAGAGGAAGACCAAGTGTACCCGAACTGCTGGTACCGCCCAATCGATTCGGAGGATCTGGCGAGAAAGGCGATGAGTTTTACGCTGCTACAACATGTAACAGCGCTTGTCGCACCCGGAGATGCCCGGTTAGCTGATTTGGCCATCTCAATCGCATCCGAAAACAATTTTCCGGTGGTGATATCCGAAGAGGAACTCGCCGGGATCGCTGCAGATTATCCCCCGATTTTTTCAAATATTGATGAATCCAAACAGGGTTAAAATAGGGTAATTGCCGATTTCACAAGTGTGGCAAAATTATGTTTGACACTCTCCGCTGTGGCGCTGACTTCTGCATGGGAGAGAACGGTATCGGACAATCCGGTGGCATAATTGGTAAAGCACGAAATACCCAGGACTTTCATTCCGAGGCTCGCAGCCGTAATCGCCTCCGGCACAGTGGACATGCCGATGGCATCTCCGCCGCGGTGCCGAATGTACTCCACTTCGGATTTGGTTTCGTACGACGGGCCGGTCACCCAGGCATAGGTTCCGTCGCGTAATACGATATTTTCCTGCGCTGATATCTCCCGTAATTTCGTCGCTGATTCGGAATCCCAGACCTTCCTGGGTTCAATTTCGTCATACGGTTCGTCCAGCATAGATGATACCATAGGAAAATGCCTGGTGATGGTCATGAATTCACCCGGAGCGTACTCCGGATTAGCGCATCCTGCGGCATTGGTGATGATCAGAGCCCGTGCTCCCATCTCATGGAAGAGCCGGGTGGCAAATGTGACTTCATCCAGTGAATAGCCCTCGTAATGGTGCTGTCGTCCCTGCGCAATAACCAGTGTTTTCCCCTCCCAGTTACCAAAAACTAACTGTCCGGCGTGCCCCTCGACTGTAGATTGCGGAAAGTGGGGGATTTCCGTGTAGGGAATTACCTGTGTTTGATTAATCTCCTCCGCGAAAAAACCCAGCCCTGAGCCAAGTGTGAGAGCGATTTCGGGAGCCAATGCATATTGTTCGGTAATCGAGGCACAGGCATCGTTGAGTTCTGAGGTAAGTGAATACATACTATATCAAGTATTAATACGCTATCTTGTCCAGGGTCTTGAGAATCGCCTCATCCCCGGCGAGTGCGCCTACGCCTTCATCTCCGTCAGCCAACTTCTTCGAAATCGGATCAATGACAGTCAGATTATACACCTTTTTTAAGGTGGAGATGTGCTTCTGAGAAAATTTGTTCTCCCACATCCGGGTATTCATAGCCGGGGCAATTACCAGTGGCGTGTTGCCAATCGCCCGGACTGCAGAAGTCAGGAGGTTATCGCAGATCCCATTAGCCAGTTTTGCCAGGGTATTGGCTGTAAGCGGGGCGATGAGGAAAACATCACACCATTTCGCGAGTTCGATATGAAGGACTCGGTCTGTGTTTCCCCATTCATCCTGGTCCCGGTAACACTGGTGCTGGCTCATAATAGAGAGTGCCTGTTCGGCAACAAAATGATGGGCTTTCTCCGAGGTGATGACCCGGAAATCATGTCCTTGCTTTCGTCCCTGTGATATCAGGTTGGGCATGCGATATGCCGCAATTGAGCTCGTTATACCCAGTAATACTTTCATCCTCTTGACCCGCTTAAAATTCCCTATCAATCAAATGTAATATACGCGGGAGGTTATGTCGATTGGTTTCTGCATCGAAATGTACGTCCTAATATGGAATTAAAATTCACCAAAATGTTCGTATCCATTGCACTGGCGATTGCAATTCACCATACCAGCCAGCATATTATATTCAATACGCAATTATTCATTCACTATTCCATAAGGAGGCAGCTATGGCATTGCAATCGGTAAATCCGGCAACGGGACGAATGGTGAAGCAATACGATGAACATACCAACGCCGAAATTGAAGCGACCCTTGAAAGTGCCAGTCGATCCTTTGAACAGTGGCGCAACTTCTCCTTTGACGACCGCAGTCATTCTATGATGAAGGCGGCGGATATCCTCCGGGATAATCAGGATCGCTGGGCAGAGATAATGGTCAGGGAAATGGGTAAACCGATTAGCGAGGCCCGGGCAGAAGCCGAGAAATGTGCCTGGGTGTGTGAATATTATGCGCACAATGCCAAAGAATTTTTACGGTCGGAAGAAGTTGAGACCGACGCATCGAAGAGCATGGTCCGGTATGAACCGTTGGGGCCCGTGCTGGCAGTGATGCCCTGGAATTTTCCCTTTTGGCAGGTGTTTCGGTTCGCAGCTCCCGGACTGATGGCGGGGAACGTGGGATTGCTGAAACATGCCTCAAACGTTCCGGAATGTGCGTTGGCTATCGAGGAAATTTTCAGTGAGGCAGGATTCCCGGAGGGTACCTTTCAGACGCTGTTGATTGGTTCCGGGAAAGTGGAATCGATCATCCGGGATGAACGGGTAAAGGCCGTGACGCTCACCGGGAGTGAAATCGCTGGGAAAAAGGTGGCAGAGGTTGCCGGCAACGTGCTGAAAAAATCGGTGCTGGAATTGGGCGGAAGTGATCCGTTTATCATTCTGGATGATGCCGACATCGATCAGGCAACTGACGTGGGCGTAACTGCGCGGTGTATCAACTCGGGACAAAGTTGTATTGCGGCAAAACGGTTTATTGTGGTGCAAAGTAAACTCGGGGAATTTACGCAGAAGTATGTGGATAAAATGCGCGATTTACAGGTCGGTGATCCCATGAATGAATCGACACAGGTCGGGCCGTTAGCCCGTGAAGATCTCAGGGATGACCTGCATGACCAGGTCCAGCAGAGTATTATGGATGGGGCTGATAGGTTACTTGGGGGGAATCCGATGGATGGCAAGGGGTATTTCTACGAGCCAACGGTGTTAACCAATGTGCAGAAAGGGATGGCTGTGTATGAAGAAGAGACCTTTGGACCGGTGGCGGCAATAGTGCCGGCTGAGAGCGAGGAAGATGCCATTTTTATTGCCAATGATACCAAATTTGGCCTGGGTGCCTCGCTGTGGTCACGCGATACAGATAGAGCAGAGCAAGTCAGCAGGAAGATTGATGTTGGCAGTGTGTTCATTAACGGGCTCGTCAAATCCGATCCGCGCCTGCCGTTTGGGGGAGTCAAACAATCAGGATTCGGTAGGGAATTATCCTACCATGGCATCCGGGAATTTGTGAATATTAAAACGGTATGGATTTCAGAGTAGGGTGAACTGCCGAATTCGCGATTTGTAATCTACGATACTGTCCCTTATCATTTGAACGGGTATACTGAAATATACCTGCTACTTTACGTCAGCTGTTCCAAACCGAATACAGAGAAAAGGAGTAACACCGTGAAAATATATCGTACTGTAATTTTGGGTGTCATTTTGGCGGTTTCCATCATAGGCTGTGATATGGGGACCGAACCGGAAGATGATGAAACAAACGGGAGTCAGGATTCGACTGTCTCCTATTCCCAGGATATCCAACCTATTTTCAATAATAATTGTATAGGCTGTCATCCGGGGAATGGGGACTTGTCATTAGAAGCGTCGGATTCCTATGGGAATTTGGTGGGCGTGACAAGTTTTAGTTATGCACCATTGAAGCGCGTGGTACCTTCAAAACCTGACTCGAGCGTCCTGTATCAAAAAATCAGGGCAAATCCCACCATGGATGTTGGCCAGCGGATGCCCCAGGGCGGTGCCTTATCCGGGGACCAGATTGAGGCAATCAAAACCTGGATAGCAGAAGGAGCGCCGGATAATTAGTCACAGACAGGAACAATATTAATAAATTACAGGGCATCCCGTTGATCGGGATGCCCTGTGTGATTAAAACAGTATTTACTGAAGAAAAATATTTCCTTACATCCGGTGTGAATTGATTGATATGGCCTGAATTTCTGCTAAATTACTATTCTATGGAAAACCAACTGTCGCACATCCGGAATTTTAGTATCATTGCTCATATTGATCATGGGAAGTCTACGCTGGCTGACCGGTTACTCGAGCACACGCATACGCTCGCCGAAAAGGAAATGAAGGCACAGGTTCTTGACAGCATGGATTTGGAACGCGAGCGGGGCATTACCATCAAAAGCCATCCCATCCGGATGATCTATAAAAATTCAGCGAATGAAGAATATATCTTCAACCTGATTGATACTCCTGGTCATGTCGATTTCTCGTATGAAGTTTCACGTAGTCTCGCTGCCTGTGAGGGCGCGCTGGTGTTAGTTGATGCGGTCCAGGGCGTGGAAGCCCAGACGGTCTCCAACGTGTATATGGCGCTGGAAAACGATCTGACAATCATCCCGGTGATTAACAAAATCGATCTGCCGAATGCCCGCATCGATATTATTACCGAGCAGATCGTTAAATTGATCGGGTGTGAACCGGAGGAGATTCTGAAAGTCTCTGCCAAAACCGGCGAAGGTGTGGAAGAGTTGCTTGAGTCCATCATCACACGCGTCTCACCGCCTGATCCGCCGGAAGACGAACACCTCAAAGCGCTGATATTTGACAGTATGTATGACTCTTACCGTGGGGCAGTGCCCTATATCAGGCTTATATCGGGGGAGATTGAGCCGGGGATGAAAATCCGGTTTATGTCGAACAACCGAACCCACGAGGTAAATGAGGTCGGGGTGTTCCGCCTGGAACGCATTAAAAAGGAAAAGCTCTCGCCCGGGGAAGTCGGCTATGTAGTGGCCAGTATAAAGGAAGTCGACGATGTCCGGGTTGGGGACACGATTACCGACGATAAAAATCCCGCGGACAAGCAGCTCCCGGGATACAAGGCGATCAAACCGATGGTGTTTTCCGGGTTGTATCCCGTGGACAGCGATGAGTATGAGGATTTACGGTCATCGCTGGAAAAGTTGCAGTTAAACGATGCCAGCCTGCAGTATGAACCGGAAACCTCCTCGGCCCTCGGATTCGGATTTCGCTGCGGTTTTTTGGGGATGCTGCATATGGAGATTGTTCAGGAGCGCCTCGACCGTGAATTTGACCTTGAATTAATTACCACGGTTCCGAACGTCCGGTATCGAATCACCAACGAAGATGGCGAAACGCAGGAACTGCAGAACCCTTCTTTAATGCCGGATCAGGGTGATATCGAAAAGATGGAGGAACCGTATGTATTCGCTGAAATCATTGTAACCAGCGAGTATATCGGAAACATCATGCAACTGTGTCAGGATAAGCGGGGCGAGTATAAAACAACCAAATATCTTGATGAAAACACGGTTGAGCTGAATTATGAGTTGCCATTGTCCGAAATTGTGTTTGATTTTTATGATAAGCTCAAATCGGTTTCCCGGGGTTATGCCTCGTTTGATTACGAATTTATCGGGTACCGGGAGTCGGACCTGGTGAAACTGGATATCCTCATCGACGGCGATCCCGTGGATGCCCTGTCTACTGTTCTTCATCGTGACGATGCGTACCCGCGTGGTCGCAGCCTGTGTAAAAAGTTACGGGAACTGATTCCGCGCCAGATGATCGAAGTGCCTATCCAGGCGGCAATCGGGAACCGGGTTGTTGCCCGGGAAACGGTAAGAGCTCTCCGGAAGAACGTCACAGCGAAATGTTACGGCGGGGATGTCACGCGAAAGCGGAAACTTCTGGAAAAGCAGAAGGAAGGAAAAAAACGAATGAAAAATGTAGGGAAAGTGTCCGTACCACAGGAAGCCTTCCTTGCTATCTTGCAGGTCGATGAATAACAGAAAGGTTGAAAAACCATGATTGACATTAATGCGCTTGAATCAGTCCCCCTGTTTGCCCGGTTGACGAACGAAGAAATCCAGTCGATCGTAGACAAAGGGGACCTTATTGAACTGGATGGCAATGAAGTCCTTTTTGAGGAAGACAGTGAAGGACGGGATATTTACCTGCTTGTGGACGGAAAAATAACCATTGAATCGATCATTCCCGGCGCCAGCATTCAAAAAACCAAAGAATTCTATACGATGAAGCCCAACGATGTCATCGGGGAATTTTCCTATGTGGACAGCGCACCGCGATCCGCTACCGCCAGGGCGAAACGTCCCTCAAAACTGTTACACATTCGTGCGGATGCACTCGATGCCTTATTTGAGGAAAACAAAGCTCTGGGCTACAAGTTTATGACAAATATTGCGAAAACACTGTGTGGACGCATCCGAAACGCGAATCTGGCGCTGCGGAATTCCCTCATCTGGATTTAACTTGCTGACGTTCGCCCGAGGACGTCAACCAATTCCCTGCAATGTTAGAAAATAAACCTCAACGAGTAGATGGCGATCTTCTGCTCCTGAACGGGGAGATCCATACGGGAGCCCCCTGGAATGAATCCGTTGCCCATTTAGCCATCCAAAATGGAATAGTCGTTGCGTTGGGAGATGAGGCAAAGTCACTTCGCAGCGAATATTATCCCATGGATATTGTTGACCTCCGTGGTAAAACTGTACTCCCCGGATTTGTAGATAGCCATATTCATCTGAGTAGCTTGGGCGAGAGCCTTACCCAGTTATCATTTTCCGAGGATACTACTGCAGAGGAGATTCAGAAGCTCGTTGCCGAGGAAGTGAAGCGCAGGGAGCCCGATGAATGGATCATCGGCGGCAAGTGGTCGCGGCATACTCTGGGGGGATTCCCTGATCGCTATCTGCTGGATTCCGTAGCGCCTGAGAATCCCGTGGCGCTTCACAGTAAAGACCTGCATTCGTTACTTCTCAATGGCCGGGCAATAGAACTATTAGAAATTGAGAAAGAGCAAGACGGCGAACTGAGCGAATACCTTCCCAGAGATGATGATGGCAACCTGACCGGCATGCTGCTGGAAACGGCGATCTCCCTGTACGAAGATCGACGACCGGAGCCGTCATTAGACAGGCTGCGCTGGTATCTCCGGGAGGCGGCGAAGTATTGCCATAAATACGGGATCACCGCCGTTCACAGCATCGAATCGGTAGTGAATTGGCACAGTCTGGACTGGTTTTCTGATAAAAACGAATTAGGGGTGCGGACCGGTGTTCTATTACCGGTTGAAGATTTGGAAGATGTAATTACAATTAATAAAAATACCAGGAAATTCAGTAATTGGCTCTGGATCATCGGCATTAAGATTTTCACAGACGGCGCGCTCGGCTCATGTAGCGCATGGATGAAGGAGCCCTACGAAAACTCAGATGACCGTGGTATACCGCTGACGGATTTAGAAACGTTGACCGAACAGGTCAGAAAGGCTCACGAAAATGGGTTGAGCGTCGGTATCCATGCTATCGGCGATGCGGCGGTTGGGATGACGCTACAAGCGCTGAGAGCGAATGAGCCGCAGGACCGAGAGAGGTATCGCGATCGGATCGAACATCTCCAACTTGTCGATCCTGCAGACCTCGATAGCGTACCCCGCCAGTTAATAGCTTCGGTCCAGCCGATTCATCTGCTGGGAGACCGGGAGCCGGCGGATCGTGTCTGGGGGGAGAGGGCGCGCAAAGCGTATGCCTTTAAAACCATTCAAAGCAAGGATATTCCTTTGGCATTCGGATCGGATGCACCCGTCGAAGATGCCAACCCCTGGCTAGCCATACAGGCGGCGGTGGAGCGCAGAGAAAACGCAGAAGAGCCTCCATGGTATCCGGAGGAATCGATTGATCTGAATACAGCAATATCCGCCTATACGCTGGAGGGGGCAAGAACAGCCTTTCGTGAATATGAGTTTGGTGTTCTCCGGGAAGGTATGCTCGGAGATTTAGTCGTTCTGAATAATAATCCATGGGAAACACCCTCAACCGAGTTAAAAGATATCGCTCCCGTACTGACAGCTATCAACGGAAAAATTGTGTATTCCGATGGTAAAATCGCGTAAGTCCGCACTGGTCAAGGGATTTCAAAACTACTGGGAGTATTCCCGGTCCCCGTATCAGAGTATTTTGCTGCTGCTGCCGGTTCTTGTGGTCTATGAACTTGGGCTGTTTCTGTTCAATAAATCAGATGTTACCGGGATCCGGAACGGCGCGGACGTGTTGTTACGGCACTTTTACAGCATGTTCGGATTGTACGGGTTTTACGCGTTCGCTCTGAGTCTGTTCATTATTATTATTTTTACCCTCTGGCTGGAGCATCAGCGCGGCGGAAATTTCGATATTTATCCGAAATATTTTCTGGGGATGTTAGGTGAAAGCCTGTTATTCGGCGCACTGCTTTTTATCCTGCTCAGTAAAATTGCGACGGTGGGGATCCAGATAGGGACGCCCCCTGATATCAGTATAATACAGGAAATCGTACTGGCACTGGGAGCCGGTGTTTATGAGGAATTTGTATTCCGGGTACTTATCGTCTCCGGGATTGCCTGGATACTGACATCACTAGGAAAATGGAGCAACTGGAGCGCCAATATCACCGCCATAATTGTCTCGGCAGTTGTATTCGCAGGATTTCATTATATCGGAGCACTGGGAGATGCGTTTCAGAGTTCGACGTTTATCCTCCGGATATTTGCCGGTATAATTTTATCAGGACTGTATGTGGCACGCGGCTTTGCCATTACCGCCTATGCCCATATTTTCTATGATTTAATCATCATCCTATTCGTACCAGGGAGGTAAAATTGAAGGAATACCCTTTTGAAACCGACTTGCGCGTGACGTATCGCGATGTGGATATGCAGAAGGTCGTGCATAACAGCCACTACCTCCAATACGCGGAAATTGCCAGAATCGAGTATCTGCGTGAGAAAGGCATGCCGTATCAGGAAGTGGTGCGAAAATACAACCTCGAGATGGTGCTGGCAGAATCCCACTGCTATTATAAGGTGCCTGCCCATTTTGATGATTTGTTGACTATCCGGACAGGCATAAGAGAACCCGGAAGATCCTCTTTTAAAATCGCCTACCAGATTTACCGGAAATCCACAGATGATGTTATCGCAGATATCGTCACCCACCACGTCTGCGTCGACCGGGACACCTTTAAGTCGGTCCCCATACCGGAAAAGGTGCGGAGACTGTTTGAGGGGTAAGAATATATGAGTATAGGGAGACAGGGAGAACAAAACCGATTCTTATCATGATTATAAAAACACGCAACTATAACACTGTAACACATTAACACGATGTTACCTGAACACTTGAACACCCGAACACTTTAACACTGTTTTTTCACAACTAACGGTTGCATCGGTTTAGCTCTGATAATATATTAACCAGGCTTTTTGAGAAATGAATTTCGGACACGATTTTTAACGTAATTTTGTCCCCATCGTCTAGCGGTCTAGGACTCCGGCCTTTCACGCCGGCAACAGGGGTTCGAGTCCCCTTGGGGACACTGACACAAGCCTGCAACCCGCGTGGTTGTGGGCTTGTTCTGTTTTAGGTAAAAGCAATAATATCAAGACGAAAAATTATTATTGTTTTTCATGCCATCTGACTACTATGATTTATATTTCCTAGCTATTTTATCTCGTAAATATTAATTTGTTAATTAATTTATAATTTGACTTTGATAATTTTTTTACGGTATTTTTTTATAAAATTAATCTGGCATATCAGGGAATGGACCTTTCGGTCGGGGTCCTGAATTCCCAGCTATCTTTAAGCTTTTACATAACTCTTGTGCAACTACCCGAATCCGGTGCCGTCGCATAAATGTTTCTAAGGGGTTTCGGTTATTTGATCATCGCGATCTTTTTGCTCATCCAGACCAGAGGCACCCTTGACCGGAATCCTGCTGAAACGGATAACGAATTCGATATGACCGACAGATAAACAGAAGAATAATGGCACGCGGATCTGCCTGCGGCAGCCGCAGAAACTGCTGATAAACGTAGATAAAAAACCTAAAGATGATTGTTGTCCGGTGTTTGTTGTTCGTTGTATGTGTTATTTCTGGTCGGGGAACCCTGGCGCAGCAATTTATACTTTTATCGATTCCGACTCCTCCAAAAACTGACGACGAACTACTAACAACGAACAATTTGCATCAATCATAATGCAAGGGATCGCCCAATGAACTTGTTGCTAACGGGTATCATAGTCGGATTGACAGTTCCACTGCTTTCCGAAGCGAAAACGGTTTGTTTGGGTAATGAACAATGCTGGTTAACCCGGGATCCTGGCGCCTCCTCTGGATGCACAGTTTTTACCATTTCGAAAGGTGACCAGGTTTTTTTTGGAGGCAACGACGACTATATCAATTCTGACAGCTATTATTGGGTTGACTCCGGCGGAGATGGAAATTACGGCGCGATTTGGATTGGCGAACCCGATAACGTCCAACAGGGGGTAAACGAGAGAGGATTAGCATACGATGCAAATGGATTACCTCGGATAGACGTCAACCCCCATTCTGAGCGAATTCCTGTTGCCGGTCGATATACCAGTTATCCTGTATACATCCTGCGGGAATGCGCTACTGTGGAAGAAGTGATCACCTGGGCCAAAACTCACGAATGGCATTCCTATATGCACGACCAGATGCATTTCGCAGATGCCACCGGCGATGCGGTGATCATAAGTGCCGGAGCGGATGAGGAGGTGGTCTTTACCCGCAAGCCATCCGGTGATGGGTTTCTGGTCTCGACCAATTTTAATGTCGCCAACCCCGATAATAGTGTGAGCTACCCCTGCTGGCGCTACGACAGAGTACAGGGGATGTTGGAGCAATTGGTTAAGCAGGGCAGACCACTTACATATCGAGACGCTACAAGAGTACTGGATGCCGTCCACGTTGAGGCGGTATCCGGCTGGACGATTGAATCCATGGTGGCAGACCTGGTGAAAGGGAAAGTGTATCTCTATTATTTTTATCAGTACGACCAGCCTGTCGTATTGAACGTCCGGGAAGAAATTGCCAATACAGGAACCGCGGGACCGTTAAGTGAGCTATTCCCGCGAAAAGTTCAGGAGAAAGCAGCGCTGCGATACCAGGAAATTGAGGCAAAAAAGAAGCGCTGTGATTTGGCAGGGATGAGTTGGCTGACAGCCGTACTTATCAGTCTAATCGTACTAATCCTCCTCTCACATAGAAATCAGCACGGGGTAAGACTATGGCTGCCGGCGGTAAGTATTCTTGGTCCGATTGCATTAATCATTCGGGTTACCACAAGCAGGGAGCCTGGTCTGAGCCCCATGCGAAAAGCACTCATTGAAGCAGCAGGGGATGTGATGCCGCTTCTCATTTCGATAATTCTTTTTCTGGCACTCGTTATTTTTGTGCCTGCAGTCCAAAGCTCCTGGTATTTACAATTCGTGCTTTTAGTTGGTCTGCCGCCCCTGGTCGCATTGCTGATTTTCCACGGACCGATACTGGCACCCATGACAAAAAATAGTTACAGAAATTTCCTCAGTCAGCGGCTGCCGCAGGTCCTGGTTACAGCCAACCTTGGTACCGGCGGTATTGCCGCAGTGGTTATGCCACTGGTCGCCCTGAGTATTCGCACCTGTTCCGTTTTTCCGTTGACCTTCTGGACGCTCATAATCTGGTGGGGGATGGCTGCTGCAGGGGCTGTAGTTGGCGGGTTTATACTATTTTTATTTGAGACTTGGTCGGTAAAACGCCGATTTCAGGCGTGGAGTATTGTGACAGATCGCAATGGTGAGATCCATACACCCTCCTGGGGGGATCTGCGGTGGTGGCTGCTGCTGAGTTATGTGGTGCTCCTGGGCGGGCTGTTCGTCGGAGCCATACTGAATCAGGTCCTGGTAGCATAAGTTCGGTACCGAAAAGAGGGACGACCATTTTAATTCGTATCGGGGATTGAATCATGGATAAAAAGATTATACTAGAGCCGGTATCACTCATCGTAATTGCTCTGGTTTTTACCGTGGGGCTCATGTACGCCTCGGTGGAACTTCCGTCTGCAGTTGACAGGATGATAGCAGATAATATCCAATTCCTGGATGTGGCGACCGGGCAGGACGCACTCACTGACTATAAGACCGAACTGTACCTCTCCCGGTATCATATCCGTCTCATCGGGTATGTGTGTCTCGGGCTTGTTTTCATTTTGATCGTTGCAGGATTTATTCTGGAGAAAATCGGATTGGCATCGGCGGGGGCGATAATCCTCTTTTTACCGGTATTCGGACACTTCGCCGCTACCATGTTCTTCCTCGGCGGGCTGGGCTTCCTTCGGTTTCTCTGGCTGCCGTTTTTGGATATCTCTTTTGATGTCATGCGACTAGGCGAGATTGTTCTGTTGCCATATGACTGGCTGCTGGATGGCTTTGAGTTGATGGGGATGAATCTTCACCGGGAATTGCCATTAATCATCACCGGACTCGGGATCTTCATCTTCCTCATGGGAGTCATCGCATGGATGTATGGTAGGATTCACCATCGGGATGTGGCTGACTTTTGGATCTACCGTTTATCCAGACATCCGCAGTACCTCGGATGGATTATCTGGAGTTACGGCATTCTCCTGCTACCGGCAGCAAATATGAAACAGTATTTAACCGTTCCGAATTCGTTTCCGTGGTTACTGTCGACTATGATAATTATCGGCGTTGCCCTGCTGGAAGAACGAACCATGGTCCGTAGGTTCGGCACCTCGTACCTGTCATATCGGGAACGTACTTTCTTCATCATTCCGGTGCCACGCTTCTTGCGCGGTATTTTCTCACTACCACTGCGGCTGATATTTAAAAAGGAGTATCCGGAAAGAAAGCGGGAGATCGTCGCTGTTACCACTTTTTATACGGTGCTATGTATTACTTTGTCTGCATTTGCAGCGGAAATAATTCAACTACCCCGCGATCGGGCCATTCCTGAAACACAAATTAAAAGACTCGTCCTGACAATTAAAACCTCCCAACACCGCGGAGAAATCCGACGTGCCGCAAATTCTCTGGCTACATCCGGTGAAGCAGGTATGGATTCGCTCATCAATCTGTTACGTCACGAAAATTCATTCGTACGTTGGTACTGTGCGGATGCGCTGGGGAATGTACAATCTGAGAAAATCGTAAAGCCATTAGCAAACCTGTTGAGCGACCCGGACTATAATGTCCGCCAGGCGGCGACGGGGGCGCTCGGAGGAGCTGGATCAGATCTGGCGGTCCCGTTTTTAATAGAAGCACTTCAGGATCCTGACAAAGGTGATGAAAGTTCTGCTGCAAGATCCCTGGGAAGATTCCGCGCGGTGCAGGCAGTTCCGCTGCTTATTCAAGGGCTGTCGAGTGATAATCGAGCGACGGTTCTCTCTTCAGCGTGGGCGCTGGGAGAAATCGGATCGGAAGAAGCTATCCAGCCGCTGATAAGTAGTCTGGAACGAAATGCCGGCTGGCATTATTTCGCGGTCGGTGAGGCACTCCAAAAGCTCGGTTCATCGGCTGCTGAAGCTGCCTTCATCGCTGGACTGAGAAAAGGGGATTGGTGGCTACAAACCAGCTGTGCAAGTGCCCTCGGAGAATTAGGAACGCTCCAGGGATTTCACGCACTTGTTGATGCGATGCAAATTGATAACGTTCGGGTACGCCGTTCTGCAGTGCTGGCGTTATCAGGGTATCCAGTGCCCCAGTCCGCCTCTGTGCTCGAGCAGGCATTGAACGACGCGGACTGGGAAGTGCGTATGTATGCCCGAGCCGCATTGGAAAAATCCGGAAAATGAATGAATATATCACAGAATTCACAGATGTAAACCTGTTCTAGGTTTCATTCAGGTTATTCTGATTTGCTTCCGAAACAGGAAATTCACTAAAAAAGTCAGTTAATTAAAAATTCTATTGACAGCAAAAAGAATGCGGATTATATTGATATTAACTGAATAGTTAGTTAAAAGGTACAATCAAAATGGATAACCGGGAAAAAATACTGCAGACCGCTGAGAAACTCTTTGCACGACAGGGATTTGACGGGGCACGGGTGGATGAGATCGCTAAACAGGCTGGCGTGAACAAGGCGCTTATTTATTACTATTTCGATAGTAAAGAAAAAATCCTTGAATCTATTCTCGATCGCCATATGACCGAGATCTTCCGTCAGCGGGAGGTGGATATAGTAGAACTTCCCGAACTCTCAAAAGAAGATTTTGTGGAAGCGATGCTTCAGAAGTCCCTGGCAATGTTTGAAGGGCGGGAAGACTTTTTAAAAATCGTCATCACCGAAGAACTGAAATCAACGAAGAAGCACTGGCCCCTTTTTCAACTGATTGACGAGAGCTTCCAGGAAGGCTTTAAGCAGATGCGCCGATTCGGTTTTACTGTGAAAAATGAGGAAAGACTTCGATACATGGCGTTTTTCTTTGGGAATATCCCGCTTTCGATGTTCATGATGCTCCGGGAGGAGTGGGGCGAATATTACGATATGGACACGGATGAAATGAAGGAATTGTTCATCGAGGGGATGAGAAAAACGTATATCCGGTACTTGGTGGATGAACTGGTGGAGTGATTTTTTTTAATGACCGTGTTAACTAAGTAGTTAGTATAAATACCTGAAAGGAGTGAATTCATGAAAAAATTCCTTCTTGTTCCATGTTTGGTATGGGCTGCGGCCGGTTTGAGTCAGCAGATGACCGGCGACGATATTATCCGGAAGGCGAATGAAATGTTCAATCCGCAGACCAGTCATTCAGTAATGGAGATGACTATTACTACCACCTCCGGACAGACCCGCACGTTCGTCTATGAATCCTGGAGCAAAGATGCCGGGGAGAAAAACCTGGTGCGCTACCTGGAGCCCCGCAGAGTGAAAGACCAAGCAACCCTCATGCTGAATAACGCCAACGATATCTGGATGTATTTCCCCCGGACACAGCGGGTACGGAAGCTAGCCACTCACGCCAAAAAGCAGAAGATGGAGGGGAGCGACTTCTCCTACGAGGACATGGGCAGCGGTGATGCTTTTATCAATGATTACATGGCGAAAAGACTGGACGATGAGCCTATGGACGGGCACGACTGCTACAAGCTGGAATTGACACGGAAGCCTGAGAGCGACCTTTCCTACTCCCGCCTCATACTCTGGATTGTGAAGGAAAATTTCGTACCGATTCTCATCGACTATTACGATGAGAGCGATCCCGACCTCTGCCTGAAGCGGATGACCCAGAGCGACATCGAAATTATCAATGGGATTCCCACACCCAGAACCATCGTGATGCAGAACCGGCTCGACAACGCCAGGACCTCTCTGAAAATCCGCGAAATCGAATATGACGTGCCACTCAGCGACGCCATGTTCACAGAACGGGAGCTGAAAAAATGAGACGAATCTTATGCATCGGGCTTCTCTGTGTCTTTGCCACGTCTCCGTTGCAGGCACAGGAGCCGGTGGAAATCTACGGCTATTTCGAGTCCCAGGTCTCCGGCACCGTTCTGGGCGATGCGTTCTTCCAGCTCTACTCCAACAAGCTCCGGGTTGATCTCCAGTCGTCTCTAAACGACCAGGTGTCCTTCGCCGCCAATTTCGACTACATCACCTATCACGGGAAGAAGAATTGGAATGTCCTGAATGTCTTTCCGGAAATGGTAACCGGGCAGGTGCCGGCAGCGCAACGCCCGTTTTACGCGCTTTCCTTTGGCGACCGGAACTTCCTGGATAATGCATATGCCAGAATTGCCCTGGAACGAGCGGACATCACTGTGGGCAAGCAGCAAATATCCCTGGGTACGGGCTACGTCTGGAATCCCATGGATGTCTTCAACATCAAGGATGTGTTGGATCCCACATATGAACAGCCGGGGCATAACGCCATCCGGGTGGACGTTCCCATGGGATTGCGCTCCACGGCAACGGCGCTCTATTCGCCCGAATCCACCTGGGACAGGTCGACCCGTATGCTCCAATTCAAGACGGGGATCGGTCACTTCGATTTCACTCTGCTGGGATTGCGACAGGTCTGGACGTTTCACGATTACAGCCAGTTTGATGTACAGAATGGGGGCTTTCCGGGAGATTCTGAAGCCCGCAGCCTCTATGGGATCTCCACCGCCGGTGAGCTCCTCGGACTTGGCGTGTGGGCAGAATACGGATACAACGTTATGGAAACGTCGGACGATTTCCAGGAGCTGGTAATCGGTGGTAACTATACCTTTGATTTCCAGACCTTTGTCATGGCGGAGTACTACCATAATTCACTAGGGAAATCGTTGGCCGACGACTACACCCTGACTGACTGGATGCGGATGTTCGCCAACGAGCAGAAGACCATCACCCGGGATCAGGTGTACCTGCTGGCGCAGCATCCGGTGGGTGATTTTATCTACACAGGACTATCGGGCATCGTGAGCCTGTCGGACGGCAGCATGGCGCTGGTACCGACCCTAGACTACAGTTTCGCCCAAAATATGGAACTCACGGCGTACCTCAGCCTGAATTTCGGTGATGACAATGCTATGTTCTCACCGGAAACCGGCCACGGAGGACTGATACGCGCACGAATTTATTTTTGAAAAAAACATGAATAGAACGCCGATGACGCAGAAAAACCGGATAACCGCTGATACAGATAAAAAGAAAATATTTTCCTAACAGCAGGTTTTTATCTGCGAGAATCTGCCTAATCTGCGGTATCTGTGTGCTATTCTTCAGGAGAGTAAAACATGAGAGATCGAATTTTAAAATCGCTGGCGCACCTGCACGCCGAACATCCCTGGCGGATGCTGGGGATAGTCACGGTCATCACTATTATAATGATCGTGCTGGCAGGACACCTGACCGTAACCATGCAGGTTTCGGATCTGCTTCCTCAGAATGATCCGAAGGTTAAACAGTTCAACATGATTCTGGATGAATTCGCTACGGCCTCCAACGTGGTGGTTGTCGTCCAGGGCGAGGAAGATCGCATCAAGGCGTTCGCGGAGGAGCTGGCGCCGAAGCTATTGGAACTGCAAGACGGCTCTGCCAACGGCGTACTCCGTGAGCAGATTCGGGCACACGAGGAGGAGTTACAGCGGCTCAGGGCAAGAGGAGCGAACCGGGAAAAAATCCGTGAACAGGAACGGGATATCCAGGCACTGAAGAAGCGGGTCGATATCAAATTCTTCCAGCGGGTGGATTACAAGGCAGACATCGACTTCCTGCGGCAGCATGGGCTGCTCCTGGCGAAAGCCGAGGATCTGGAAAATACAGGAGACCTGTTCACCGATCCCAACCTGCCGGGATTGCTTGAGAACCTGAATAACTCTATGGAACGGGAATACGTGGGAAATCAGGAGTCCATCTCCACACGGCAGAAAGAGGATGAGGCAGTCCAATTCCTTGATGGAATCGAAAACCTTCTACTAAAACTCCAGGATGCCGGAAGCGGACAACTAGTAACGAAGGCAGATGCTCAGGATGCGGTGGACCAGTTGTTGCTTGGCGATCCATACCTCATTTCTTATGATAACTCGACGTTACTCATCGAAGCGATTCCCACCTTCACCATCATGGACCGGGACCTGGTGGCATCCGGCACAGTGGCAGTACAGGAGGTGGTAGACGAGCAGCTCCAGTCGTATCCCGATGTGGAGGCAGGGCTCACCGGCAGCATCCCCCGGGAGTACGACGAACAGACCAACGCCACCCAGACGATTCAGTACACAACCCTCATCGCCTTCGTGGCGATATTCGTCATGTTGATCCTGGCGTTCCGGATGTGGGTGGCGCCGGTTTTGGCTATGTTCAACCTGGTCATCGGGCTCATCTGGGCAATGGGACTGGCGTATATCACCCAGGGAGAACTGAACATGGTGACGTCGGTCATGTCCGTGGTGCTGCTGGGACTGGGGATTGATTTCTCGATCCACCTGATCTCCAGTTTCACCGAATGGCGGGCACTGGGTGACAGCATCGCTATCTCAATGGAAAAAGCCTTCCTGAAGACCGGTAAAGGGATTGTCACCGGGGCGGTTACCACATCGATGGCATTCCTGACGCTCATCGTCAGTCGATCCCAGGGAATGCAGAGCATGGGGATCGTGACCGGTGGGGGACTTCTCGCTATCCTTCTGGCTACTATGTTATTTCTCCCCCTGCTCTTGGTATTCCGTGCGCGGTACAGGGACAACAAGTGTGCAAAGAAACCGGAAAGCGGTATAGAGTCCCGGGACATCTCCTTTCAGGGGTTAGGGCGATTCGGTCAATGGCTGGGGCGCCGGTACGCCTTCTCCATCGCCGGGACGGTTGTGTTGTCCGGGTTAATGATCTGGGCGGCATCCAGGATTACCTACGATCAGAACTACATGAACATGGAGCCGGAAGGCTTGACTTCCATTGCGCTCATGGACACGATTACGGAGAAATTCGACCTGAGTATGGAGTACGCTATCAGCGTGGGTGCTTCGGTGGAGGAGTCCCGGGAGCTTGCAGATCAGTACAAGGAATTGGCGATGGTAGCCATGACTGAGGACATATCGCCGTATCTGCCCTCGGAATCGGAACAGCTGGAGCGAATCCCGAAGATCATGAAAATCCGGAATTCTTTGGAGTCGGTGTCAATCCGATCATCGATTTCTCCGGAAGGATTTGCAAAGTTGCTCGATGAGCTGGAGCGCCTGGAAATGAACATCATGGAAATCCAGGACATGGCGTTTTTGGGTGGACAAGACAAGGTGGATCGCAAGTGCGGCGAAATAGTCGGATTCCCGGACAAACCGTCTTCGCAAAACATGTTCCGCCAACTGCTAGCGCTGCTTGAATCAAATATGGCAAACTCCCGAATCGGCCTCTCAGGATTCCAAAGAGAGTTCTCGCCGTATTTCCGAATCACTGTACTGAATATGGCTTCCACCCAGCCGATTGGTTTGGATGATTTACCGCCATCGCTCCTGGATCGTTACAGCAACCGGAGCCGGGATAAATTTCTTATCACTATTTATCCCCAGGGTAATATTTACGAGGACGCCCAGCTGTTGAACCGGTTCGTAGACGAGCTGGATCGGATCAATCCAGCCACCACCGGCGGCCCGCCTATGGGGGTTGCCATGCTCCGCGTCTTTGCCAGGGATGGTCTGAATGCCGTGCTGCTGACGCTGGTCATTGTCTTCCTCCTGCTGTGGGCGGATTTCAAACGAGTCCATCGGGCGCTGATTGCCATGATACCGCTGGCGCTGGGCGCAGTTTGGATGGTGGGGCTCATGTACCTCGCCGGCATGAAGTTTACCTTTATGAACTTCCTGGCGGTGCCGCTGATCATCGGGATCGGCATCGACGACGGTGTCCATATTATGCATCGCTGGTTGAACGAGGGGGCAGGGAAGCTTCAGGTGGTTTTCGCCAGTACCGGCAAGGCGATTCTCCTGACCTCGCTGACCACTATGATCGCGTTTGGCTCCATGCACTTTTCACTGTTCCCAGCCTGGGCATGGTTCGGCGACGGATTGTTCCTCGGCGTGGGCGCCTGTTTTCTGACGACCGTTCTGGTTATGCCGGGTATTCTCGGGTGGATTGAACGGCGGAAGGATATCGTTCCCACCAGTGAAACCGGGGAATGAACTATGGAAAACTTATGGCAGATGTTTAGTATTGACCCTTTCAGGGGTGTCTGTAACTTTTCTACAGGAATGATAATACTTACGATAGGCAATACATTCTGAAAGGGTCATAATTCGGAGAGGAGTAATGCTTGACACAACCGCAGAGATCATCTATCTGACTGGTGTCATACTTGGCAGCATCGTCAGAGGTGTCTCAGTAAAAAGATCGGGCGTGCGCAGGCGTGGCGGCGAATTCTCCAGAGTGGAGTCCGTCATCCTGTTTTTTGTATCCCTGGGAATGTTTGTAATCCCGATGTTATTTTTATTTTCGTCTTGGCTGGACTTTGCGAATTTTTCTTTGCCTGCGTGGCTATCACTTTTAGCGGTGATCTCCGGGGGCATTGTTTTTTTGCTGGCGATCTGGTTGCTCTGGAGAACGCATGCTGACCTGGCAGAGAATTTCGCTCCCGGAGTAGCACTCAGAGAGAACCATCAACTGGTGACAACCGGAGTATTCTCCAGGATGCGACACCCCATGTACAGCGCGCATCTGCTCTGGAGCCTCGCCCAGGCGCTGCTGCTCCACAACTGGATTGCCGGATTCAGTATGATTATTACTCAGAAATTTCTCTTGATTTACAGAATTCCGAAAGAGGAAAGCAGGCTGGAAGATGAGTATGGAGAAACATACCGGGCATACGCTCAAAAGACCTGGCGTTTCTTTCCGAAATTGTATTAACCTGAACCGATTCTGATTCTTGCTCGGTAGAAAATGTTTTAGGGAATGTTTCCACAAATAAGTGTTTCCTGTAACGAAATGAAGAAGTAAAATAAATTACAATGAGGTCTGAAATCACTACCAAAGAAAAGATACGGCTCACAGGTGAGCAGGAAACTTTACTTATCCCGCTGTATTCCCGAGCTGTTGAAAGCCGGGAAGCCAATCCTCTCCTTGTTGATACCACAGCAGAAGGAATCCTTGAGTGTATCGATTACGATTTTGACGACCTGGAAACACCCCGAAAAACCCGTATCATGCTGTGCCTCCGGGCAAAGAAAATTGATACGTATGCCAGAAAATTTCTCGATGTCCACCCAGAAAGTATTGTGCTGCATCTCGGATGCGGACTGGACAGCCGGTGTATGAGAGTCAATAACGGAGAAGTGGATTGGTTTGACCTGGATATGCCTGAGGTGATCGATCTCCGGCAACGGTTCTTCGGGGAAACGGATAGGTATCACATGATTGCCTCTTCCGTCACAGAGTTGGACTGGATGGATGATATTCCACAGCGTCAAGGCCCTGTGCTTGTAATAGCAGAAGGACTCCTGATGTACCTGACAGAGGTACAGGTCAAAGCACTGATCAGTAAACTTTATGAATCATTTCCGGAGGGGAGTCTGGTATTTGATGCATATAGTGTTTTCACAAAAAAACGTGCCGCCTCTCATCCATCTTTCCGCAAGACGGGTGCTGTTGTGCAGTGGGGAATTGATGATCCGGGCGAACTTGAGGAATGGGTCAAAGGACTCCGGTTCGAGGAAGAATGGTTTTTTACAGAGGCTGACGAGCTGAAAGAACTGGGATTCTGGGATCGTATTGCTTTCCGGATAGCTGGCATGTTCACTATGGCAAAGAAGGCGCACCGGATTTTGATTTACTCCTGGTAATGATTTACTCCTGGTTATCATCGTGAATCATCTGACAATCAAATCTTATTCGGGTGATCCATTATTTTCTAAATTCCGGTTATTTTTATGCACTCACCGAAACCAGGGAGTTCATTCATGGAAATTTTAATTGTCGCAGGCTTGGTGATTGGTATTCTGCTTGGAATCATACTCATCTATTTGACCGTTGTCATATTTTTTCCCGGATTTCATGTGCCATCACAGCCACTGCAAGCCACAGAAACGAAGATAACTGATCCACCCGGATCCCGAAAGGATATCAGTTTTCAGGTGAACGGAGTAGATATAAAAGGGTGGTTGTATCTACCGAAGGAACAACCAGGCCCGGTACCGTGCATCGTTATGAACACCGGATTGGGCGGCACCAAAGACATGATCCTGGAAAAGTATGCACTCCGGTGTCAGAATGCGGGGGTGGCAGCCCTGACCTTCGATTACCGGCATTTCGGCGAGAGTGATGGTGAGCCCAGGCAACTGTTTGTGGTGAAGAGACAACTGGAGGATTGCCGGGGTGCCATCGAATTTGCGCGGGGACTCGACGAAATCGATGCGAATCGCATCGGAATATGGGGTACGTCAGCCGGTGGTGGATACGGTCTGGCATTAGCGGCAGAGAATGAAAATATCAAATGCGTAGCCGCCCAAGTGACCGGATTTGATTCCGGTGAAGCCATAAAAACCATGATTCAGCGAGAAGGCATGGGATATTTTCTCCGGCTGTTCATGCACGCCCAGCGGGACAGAGGGCGGGGTCGGTTGGGACTTTCACCCCATACGATCCCGATTGTCGGAAAACCGGGAACTCTGGCAATGCTCAGCGCACCAGGTGCCTTCAACGGCTATGCGAAATTGGCGCCACCCGGATTTGTGAACGAACTCTGTGCGCGCTCACTCCTGATGTCCGGCGGGTATAATCCCATGGATTTTGTTGGTGATATCAGGTGTCCGGTACTGATTCAGGTGGGGGAGAAGGATAATCTGGTTCCTCCCGACTCAGCACACAAGGTGACCGAATTGCTCGGGGAGCGTGCTGAACTGCATGAATATCCCATCGGGCACTTTGAAATCTATGAAGGGGAGTACTTCGAAAGGAGCGTGGACATACAGGTCAGCTTCTTTCAAAAACACCTTTGATTGGCAGCGTTTGAGGGAATAATACCGGATAAGGGTTCATGACCTTGAAAATCAATAATTCATCTCGTCGGAAATTGTTCAATTTCTAAATTTCATAAATTATGCAGGTAAAAGGAATTCCGTCGTAAGCCTTGGAGATATCCGCTTATGAAAAAAATACATGGAATTCACGTTCTGATTTTTCTGATGCTCACGTTCGCTCTGTCCTGGGGGTTTGACTGGGTTATTCTGTCCGCTGCTGGCGTCCAGCCGTATGGTAATCTGGGCATGCATCCCTGGGGAATGCTGGTTTCGGCATTTGTGGCGTTGATGCTCCAGATGTTTTTCTATAAAAACAGTCCGGTCTATTATCGTGTGTACCGGGATAAATCCCGGTGGATTTTTTTCAGTTTTTTCCTTGTGGTTATCCTGCACGGAATTCTGACTGTTTTTGCCGTTATGCATCCGGAGGAGAAAACACTGTTCCAGGGGGCAGGGGCATTGCTGTATACGCTATGGACACTGCTGGTTTTCTTCCTTTATAGCCAGAGTGATCAAGCAACTCTGGAGCAAGTTGGTCTGCGATTAAAAAACCTGCGCACCGGACAGCTGTTCATCTTCGGAATCCTCGGGTTTTTTCTGATTCAGGTCGCGGGAAACCTGGTATTTGACTTGGGAACAACGGTGACACAGCCTGATCGAATTTACGGGCTCCCCTTACCATCCTTTCTCTATATCCCGGTATTAATTGTGCTATTCCTGCCGGTGACAGTAATAGGTATCCCATTGAGCGGACTCGCCGGAGTGTTCGGAGAAGAATACGGCTGGCGCGGGTTTCTGCAGTCGGGATTGATTCAGCTAGGTAAATTAAAGGGGATTGTACTGGTGGGGCTTATCTGGGGGATTTGGCACTTCCCGGTGATATTGCGCGGGAGTCATACCTATCCGGCGTCGACAACCGGCCTGGTGTTGGGAATAATCTTCTTTGTTTTGTGGGGGATTGTTCTGGGATATGCCGTATTGAAAACCGGGAACATCTGGATAGCCGCGTTTATGCACGGCGTTGTGAACAGCGTATATGGTTTTATGCTGACATACATCGTGAAACATGACAATCCGATCTTATCATTTGGATTGGGGATTTACGGGCTGCTTTGTCTTGGGGTAATCGTACTGTTTATTATACGGGATCCTATCTGAGAAAAAAGTATAGCCGGGAAGCACGAAGTCACTTTGTAAATAAAGGATTCGTGAAGGGCAGGCAATACTGAAGAGTGCGGGTACGTATTAATTAACCTGAAAGACTCAGGAGCGGCGAGGACAATCTCCTTGCTTCCTGTCGCAGCCATCATCATATTTGGATTCATTTAGTATATCCTCTTCCATACAGACCGAACTAAAGGAGAATAAAATGCCTCGAATAAAAACTATTATTCCCGAATCTATATCCGGTATCCGCCGTCTGCTGGTAGCCTGGCTCAAGCGCCAGTATGGGGGGTTTTTGCCCGGAATCATGAAGATCGCCCTTGTGGATTTGAAGGTGGGACGTCCTACCGGGAAGATTTACCAGTATCTGCATCTGCGGAAAAACTCCCCGCTGAGTCGCCTGCAGCGGGAGATGGTAGCCACTGTTGTCAATGGGCTCATCGGAGGCGCCCCATGACTGGGTCTCCATACGACGGCAGTTCGCCGTCTCACCGGAGATGAACATCTTTCCTCGGAATTTGCCACCACTTGGCCGACGTACGATCTCGACAAGAAAACCAGAGCACTTTTAACATACGCCAAAAAACTCACCGAAGCCCCGAATATGATTGATGATTCTGATGTCGAGGCATTGCATTCAGCGGGATGGGATGAGAAGGCAGTGTACGAAGCGACCGCACTGATCTCGTATTTCAACTATACCGGTCGATTGGAAGCCGCGTCAGGATTGCCCATGGATGAGGTGCCGGACTCAGCCGAGTATGCTGAGGCAAGATCCGACTCTACAAAATAGCAGACAAACTGAGTAAAGAGAAAGCGATTCACTACGGGAGCATTACGGTGCAAAGCATTGGAGGAGGAAGATATAGTGAACTCTGACATGCGGAAAACTCTGTCTCTATCCATCGTGCGCTCCTTGAGAGTGAGTGATGCCGAATCACTAGCCAAATACGCCGACAACCGAAAGATCTGGCGGAACCTGCGCGATGGATTTCCGCATTCGTACATGCTGCAGGATGCCAGAGATTTTATTGCAAAAGTGCGTTCCATGGAGCCGGAAACCATATTTGCCATTGAGATCGAGGGGGAAGCAGTCGGAAGTATCGGGTTCTCCTTGCACTCGGATGTCGAGCGCGTATCCGCTGAAATCGGGTACTGGCTGGGCGAACCGTTCTGGAATCAGGGTATTATGAGTGAGGTCCTGACGTTTGTCACTGTTTACGCAATCGGGAGACACGGGTTAACGAGAGTCTATGCGGTTCCTTTTGAATGGAATATCGCTTCGCATAAGGTATTGGAGTATGCAGGCTACCAATTGGAGGGACGTATGCGCCGCAGCGCTCTAAAGGATGGTGAGGTTATTGATCAACTGCTTTACGCTTACGTTCCTGAAGAAACCGATCAAACATAAATACCACTTACCGGGGCAATTCTGTATTGACTTACTCAGTGTAATCACTGTAAAATTATTTTATGCGATCACTACATAGTGTTCGACTAACCGGGTGTTCTATATTTGTTTTCCGAGAAGAGAACTATACTGAATAAGCGCGTTCTAACCATTTTTACTAACTTACATTGAGGGACAGACCATGGAAAAAACCCTGAAAAGTTATCCGGCCCAGCTGAATATTGACTACTCCGAAAAGTCCGACCGGTTTACAGTATTTTTCCGATTATTCATGGCAATACCGATACTGATAATTTTGGGACTGATAGTCGGCGGTGATCACGATCCGGACTCTGCGGTACAGGTCCATTATGTGGGAACAGCAGGCGTCCTGTTCCTCCCGACTATGCTGATGATCATTTTCCGGAGGAAATATCCGAAATGGTGGTACGACTGGAACCTGGAGTTCACCAGATTTACCAACCGTATCGGAGCATATTTACTCCTGCTACGGGATGAGTATCCATCCACAGATGAGGAGCAGGCGGTGCATGTGTACTTTCCTTATCCCGATGCAGAAAAAGACCTGCACCAATTTCTTCCCCTGGTTAAATGGTTTCTGGTAATACCACACATCGTCACGTTGGCCATTCTCTGGGCTGTCGTGATCATTTGTACTATCTTCGCCTGGTTTGCTGTTCTCTTCACCGGTAGGTATCCCCGGAGGCTGTTCGACTTTGTAGTCGGTGTCATGCGTTGGACACTCCGGGTTATGGCATACGCATTTCTGCTGACCACGGATGTCTATCCGCCGTTTATGTTGCGTGAGTAAGCAGTGGTTGGAAGGGCGATCGATAACTGGAGGAGGCCGAATGAAAGAGAACGAAGCTCCTAGTATTCCGAAGAATAACGGATATCTGTTTGGTTTCTATATTGCATTGGCAACGACAGTGACAACCCTGATAACCTTTGGTATTGCCGTCACGACATTACCGCTCTCCGGCCCGTTCTGTCAGGCCAATTGTTTTGAATACCCGTATCTTGACATCATCTCTCGATTTCCCAGTGATTATTTCTGGATGTATCCCGCAATGCTTGAAATACTGTTATTTGTCTCATTGGTGGTGCACATTCACTATTACGCTGATAATGACAAACGGATCTTCAGTCTGATGGGTTTCGCTTTCAGCGTGATTTCAGCAGCAATCCTGTTTGTGGACTACTTTGTGCAAGTATCCGTTGTGCAGCCCAGCCTGTTGGCAGGTGAGACTTATGGTATCCCGCTGATTACGCAGTTCAATCCACATGGGCTTTTCATCGCACTTGAAGATGCAGGCTATCTACTTATGAGTATCGGATTTGTTTGTCTTGCACCGGTGTTTGCCAAGAAGGGAAAACTTGAGAACAGTATCAAGTGGACTTTCATTATGGGGTTTATTCTGACAATTGGAGCACTTGTTCTGATAACACTTTTGTACGGCATCCACCGGGAGTATTTATTTGAGGTTGCGGTTATCACCATCAACTGGTTTGTGTTGATTATTGCCGGAGTTTTGCTGAGCGTGATGTTCAGGAAGAGAAAGGGGAAAGGATAGTATAATAAATGACAACAGAAAAATTCCTTACAGATAAAATGAGATAAGGGATTCAGACAAATCCCCAGCCTTGGATCAAGGCAGACCAATGTAGAATTGTTACCCGGATTTCTAATTATTCTACAACAAAATCACCCTTTTGTTAGGGGAAGTTATTGTTGAGAATCTGATTTGGTGAAATTCTATTTTACAGTTTACCCCTATTCAACACGGACATCACTTCCCGGTTATAACTCCGTCCGATAGGTAGTTGACGCTTTCCGATCTCTACCATGGTATTGTCAAACGCAGTAATATGTTGGAGAGAAGCGATATATGATCGGTGAATTTGCATGAACTGATCGCCGGGCAATTCTTCCAGGAAATCCCGTAACGTTCTCTTTGTGATATATTTTGTGTGAGTAGTGAAAATCCGGAGATAATCCTTCATGCTTTCCACGTAGATGATGTCCTGTAATGGAATCCGGTAAATTTTTCGATCGGCTTTTATTTCAATAAATACGGGATTAATTGTTCCGTGAACCGGTTGGGTTACAGGAATATTCTTGCGTGCCTGGTACTTATCAACTGCCTTGAGAAAACGTTCGAAGGATATCGGTTTCAGGAGATAATCAACCACACCCAGATCATAGCCCTCTAAGGCATGCTCGCGGTGGGCGGTGGTAATAATCACCATGGGAGGATTTCGGAGAGTTTTGAGCAGTTCCAGCCCAGTCATCTCCGGCATCTGGATATCCAGAAAAATCAGGTCAACCCGGTGTTGTTGGAGTAGCGCAAACGCTTCCACCGGATTCCGGCATTTTCCAACGAGTTGAAAGCCGTTTAGCCGGCGTATATACCCTTCGAGCACTTCGATTGCCAGAGGCTCATCATCTACTATCATACACTGCGTTGTGCTTGCCATCGTTTCTCCTTCGTATCCCATTGGAGTTCAAAATTCACCCGATAGCTCTCGGGCCTGTCATCTATATGTAATTCATGGCTTTCGGGATACATCAGCTCCAGTCTTTTCCGGACATTCTCCAGCCCGATCCCGTGATGATCTCCACACTTGTGTTGCAGATAGACTGGCTTACTGTTTTCAATCGAAAGGGACATTCCGGTTTCAGAGATGTCCATAGCAATACGTATCCAGGAATGTGCTGCCTGTTTGCTGATACCGTGTTTAAAACTGTTTTCCACGAAGGGCAGAATCAGGAGTGGCGCAATTTCCTTCCCGTCTGGGTCCCCGCTTACCTCAAAGCGGATTTCCAGGTCGTCTCCGTAGCGCATTTGCTCAAGGGAAATGTAATTCCGCAGCATGTGGATTTCCTGCTCCAGAGACACCCGATCCGCATTGCTCTGATAAATCATGTAATCGAGAAGCTCCGACAATTTCATCACCATGTCGGGTGCTTGGTCCGATTTCTTGAGGGTCAGCGCGTACAGATTATTCAACGTATTAAAGAGAAAATGAGGATGAATCTGCGATTTCAGATAATTGAGTTCTGCCTCCAATTTTTCCGTGGATAGCTGTTTGGCTTTTTGCTGACTCTCATATGAATATTTCAGGAGTTTAATGGCAGCGGCGAGGATTAAAACACCATAGATGCCAGCCAGGAGGAAAAAGATGTCCACTGAGGCGGGATCGACGGGTCTGAACCAGGCGCCTTCCGGCGCAGGCGGCATAATCACGCCGTATATGAGGATAAGAATTTCCAGAAAGATCGTCAGCAGCGAGGTGTAAATAAAATACACCGCGAACTTCTTATACCGTCGCGTGAGCAGAAATCGTGGGATTAAAAAATACAGGGTAAAATACGTTGCCCCAAGGTAGACTGGCAGTGTGTAGATGAGAATGAGGAGTACAGACAGGTAAGCGCCGTTTCTGTGTCCATATAAAAACGTGTATACAGAAAGGATAACTACCCAAAAAAGGATGTGTGGAACAACGCGAACGACAAATTTCCTGACGCCTGACCACCGGAGCTGCATAAAGGGTACACCTCCTGTTTTCTGCTGGAATATACAGTATTTTCCCGGGAAATATTCCCAAAAAAGACCAATCCGGTTTTTCCGTCGACGGAATACGGGTGTTCGTCGATAATCTGCATATGACACTCTGTGAGCGTTTTCCTTCGACTGATATGAGCCGTTGGTCGAGTTTTCCACCATTTTGGATTCCGGACCGGTATGTTTGCACCGGAACTCAAAGAAAGGAGACCGTCATGATACAATTCTTTATTTCCGGTGGTATTTTTATGTGGCTGCTGTTGATTTTGCTGGTGGTCAACATGAGCCTGGTGGTAAAAAAGGCCGTGGATTTAAACGAAGGAAGAACAGTGGGAGCCCTTGGTATTCACGCCATACTCTTCATTGGTATCTCCAGCGTGGCGCTTGGGATGTTTGGCCAGATCCTTGGACTTATGCAAGGAATGAAGGCGATAATCATGGCAACGGATGTGAATCCGGAAATTGTCAAACAGGGGTTCCTGATATCCTATTATCCGACCATCTTCGGATTCGTAATCCTCGCTTTGTCAGCCATCGCCTGGATTTTGTTGTATCGGATTGCCCGAAAGCGAAGCTTTGCATAGGAAAAATTGAATCCGGAAAAGCAAACGTGGGAGGATTTTATGAAACGAATTCCATGGAAGTTATTAGCTGTCTCCCTAATTATAATATTTGTCATCACTATTAGCTGTGACAGGAGCAACCCTTCATTCGAAGGAGATTCTTTGATAGGACGTTGGGAAACTACTGCTGGTGGAGAAAAAATTGTCTTTATTATTGAATCAAACGGTAATAGTGGTTATCGCGGGGTAGTGGCCACCTTTCACAATAATATCAAGTTAACTGAAACTAAACTCGGCGCAATTCACTACGCAAACTTGCATCTAAACATGTTAACCAATCCAAAACGGAATATTACGTATGAAGGAAAACTGGATACGGTGCACCAGATAATAGACGGACGGTTATTATACAGCAGTGGAAAAGAATACCCACTGAAATTGCAGCGTCTCCCCGGCAAAGAATTTCAGATAATGAAATCCACGAAGAGAAAATTAACTCCGGGCAAAAAGATTCAAGTCCGAGCACCTAATAGGACACAAAACCTCGAATTAACAATTTCGGAGCCGGTGAGTGCGGATTTGGTTGTGCCCTAAATTGTGTGTAATTAGGAATTGGTAATAGACAAGGCCACCGCTTTCCCCTAGGTTTTGAAAAACAGAATCAGTGAATTCACAAACCTCGGAGGATTACGATGGCCTCAT